>ERZ777003.612-NODE-612-length-66817-cov-18.488556_pt1 | contig 66817 bp, 58 predicted proteins | sample MGYA00374956_ERZ777003 | MGnify/ENA primary metagenome ERZ777003 (study PRJEB29302, sample SAMN06268252) | bioreactor metagenome | isolation source: Joint BioEnergy Institute, California, USA | place: USA:Joint BioEnergy Institute, California, USA | collected...
CAGTCGGATCAGTCGGATCAGTCGGATCAGTCGGATCAGTCGGATCAGTCGGATCAGTCGGATCCTCGCACGCGGGCGGCTGGGCGGGGCGGGGCTGGATCTTGCACGGATCGCCCGGGCGCGGCTGCAGGGTGGCGCGCGCGGTCGCCAGCGGCATCCCGGTGGCCGTAGTCGCCGGCAGCGGCCGGGGCATGAGCGCGACGGGATCGGTGAGCATGCGCCCCTCGGCGGGCAGGGCGATCGGCCGCTGGGTGCGCTCGTTCAGGTCCAGCATGTAGATGCCGTAGTGCGGCGCGCCTTCCGCGGTCCGGGCTTCGCCGGTGAGCGGGTGGCGTTCGGCGGCGGGCCGGAACGGCGTCCAGGCCGCCAGCACCCGGGCGCTGCCGTCCCACAGCGGGTAGGGCGTGGTGAACCGGCCCATGGCCGAGACACGGCCATCGAGCGGCAACTGGTAGTAGGTGGGCTGGTATTGTCCCTGGCCGCCGCGGCTGCTGCTCGGTATCGGCTGCAGGTGGTCGGAGAAGTTGGCCGCGTCGATGATCACCAGTGCGCCGCCGTTGCGGGTGCCGGCCAGCGGCAGCAGGTTGGCGATGATGCGCCCGTCGGGCAGCTCACGCGGGTTGACGAAGGCATCGCCCGGGCTGAAGGCGCCGTACAGCACGTCGAGGCCGGTGCCGTCCGGGTTCATGGCGTAGATCGGGTAGTGGTTGCGGCCGCCGACGTGGTCCCAGCGCGCGTACATGAGCTTGCCGTTCATGAGCACGGTCACGCCGCGATCATGGCTCTGGTTGAACGAGATCTGCTCGATACCGCTGCCGTCGGGATTCATCACGTGCAGCACCAGGGCCGGCTCGCGGCCGTAGCCGTCGCCGTAGGCGTAGGGCTCCAGGCCGGCTGCCTGCAGCTGCGCGCGGGTGGTGGACTGACGGTTGGAGCTGAACACGATGCGGCCGTCGGGCAGATAGTGCGGATCGCGGTCGTCGCCGGCGTTGGCGATCTCGTCGTCGGCGATCACCCGGCGCAGCTGACCGCTGGCGAGGTCGTATTCCCAGATGTTCCAGGTCGGATCCTGCGGCCCGCGCATGGAGAAGATGAGGCGCGAGCCGTCGTAGGAGGCTTCCGGTTCGGCCACGTCGCCCAGCCCCTGGGTGTAGGCGCCGGTGATGTTGTGCTTGCGCGCGCTGGGGGAGGCCACTTCCAGCAGGTAAAGATCGCTGCCGGGGTTGAAGCTCAGGCCGTCGGCCGGGTTGAGCACGGCGTCGGCGTCGCGTTCGATGAAGGCGAGGGGGAAATTGTCGCCAACCACCACCCGGTCGCTGGCGCTGGTGTCGCCTCCGCCGCCGCAGCCGCCCAGCAGGCCGGCGGCTGTGAGCACCGACAGGCACAACGACAGTTTGACTGGTTTGGTGTTCATGGAAGGCTGGGATCCCGCGGGCGCCGTCGCGACACTGCCGTCGCTGCCGGACGGCGCGCTTTAGTTGCTTGGCTATGGCGGGCGTGGCGGAACGCCCGGCTCCGGCAGTGAGAATGTTGATGGGGGTGGAGCGGCGCGATTTCGAGACGGGCTCCGCACTGTCCGTCAGAGAGTGCGGCATGGCCGCCACGATAAAACTATTCTGATTTTTGTGTCCTTAGTGGATCGTTAATGAAAAGCGTCTAGCATTTCCTCCAGCTTTCCCACCAAACCAACCGGAGGATGCGATGCTCGTTTCGTTGAAGAAATTCAAGAATTTCTTGCTCGTGTCGGCGTTCTCGCTGCTGTTCGGCGCCAGCGCCCAGGCCAGCAACCCACTGCCCGGCTCCTCGGTCAACAAGATGATCATCGGTGACTCGATCTTCGCCCTGTCGGGCGATATCCGTCGCTACCTGGAGGCCGACCTCGGCGAGAAAATCGACAGCCACGCCCGCTCGGGTTGCCAGATGATCGGCGGCAACATCATCTGCAGCCGCCGCTACGCCATTCCGCAGCAGTACGCCAACGCCGACAAGCGCGGCATCAAGACCGTGATCATGAACGGCGGCGGCAACGACTTTCTGTTCGGCGACTGCAATACGCTCGCTACCTGCATGGAGACCTTGCTCGCCATCGAGGAGGCCATCGCCGGCCTGACTGCGCGCATGAAGGCGGACGGCATCGAGAAGATCATCTTCCTCGGCTACTACAACGCGCCCGGTGCCCCTGAGCTGATTGAGCTCAACGAGTATTCCATGAACATGAAGGCGGCGACCTATCCGGCCATGGGCATCACCTTCGTCGACACCCGCGCGGCCTTCCGCGGCAAGGAGTCCATCTACATCATCCGCGACGGGATCCACCCGAGCTCGGCCGGCTCGCGCGTGCTGGCCGATCTGATTCGTCAGGCGCTCTGATCCTGTCCGTTGCGATGCGGCGAAGGCGGCTCGGCCGTCTTCGCCCCTGCCGTCGAAAACGCCGATGAAACCGACTTTGGCTGCGTTGTGCGCGCTGTTCGCGCTGATGCCGGCCGCCATGGCGGCCGAGCCCATCGTCAATTCGCTAGGTATGCGTTTCGTGCCCATCGCCGCGGGCAGTTTCGTCATGGGCAGCCCGGAGCACGAGCCGGGCCGCGACAGCGACGAACGCCAGCGCCGGGTGACGCTGACGCGCGACTTCTACATCCAGACCACCGAAGTCACCCAAGGGCAGTGGCGGGCGCTCACGGGCGACAATCCGGCGTCTTTCCGCGGCTGCGGTGATGACTGTCCGGTGGAGGGGGTGACCTGGGAGCAGGTGCAGGCCTTCATCGAACGGCTCAACCGCCGGGAGCCCGATCGAACTTATCGGCTGCCGACCGAAGCCGAGTGGGAGTACGTGGCCCGCGCCGGCGGCACCGCGCCGTTCGCCACCGGCGATTGCCTGTCCACCGAGCAGGCCAACGTCAGCGGCGACCGGCCGCTGCCCGGCTGCCCGCAAGGCCCGGCCGGACGGGGCCCGATGCCTGTGGCGAGCTTCGCGCCCAACGCCTGGGGCGTGTACGACATGCACGGCAACGTCTGGGAGCTGTGCCAGGACTGGTACGGCGAGTATCCGCCCGGGGATGCGGTGGATCCGGTCGGGCCGCCGACCGGCACCTACCGCGTGATCCGCGGCGGTAGCTGGCGTTTTCCCGCCGCGTTCGCCCGCTCCGCCAACCGCTTCCGCAACGTCCGCGACATCGCCGGTTTCAGGTTGGTGCTGCTGCCGAACGACCGCCCGGCCGCCGGCGCGCGGAGTCCTCAGTCGAAGCCGTAGGCGCGGATGGCTTCCAGCTCGGCGTCGTTGAAGGTCTGCTCCAGCAGGGCTTCCAGCTGCGCCTTGCGCTCCTCTTCGGTGAGCGCGGCTTCCAGGATGTAGCTCTGCTCCTGCTCGAAGCGGGCGATGCGCTGCGCCAGCTCCTCGCGCGCCGAGTCGTCGGCGGCGAGCTTGGCGGCGGTCGCCAGGCCCAGGTTGCGGGCGCGGACGTAGTCCAGATACGCCGCCGACGCGCCCTGCTCGCGCAAACGCCGCAGCTGCTCGCTCAGACGCTGGGCCTGAGGTGAATCGGGGTCGTTCAGGAACAGCAGCCCGTCTTCCAGTTGCCGCTGCAGCCGCGCCTCCTGCGCGCTGCGCTCCTGCGGCGACAGGGTGTCGTCGGTCAGCAGCCGCTGCCGCTCCAGCAGGTAGCGGGCGAAGGCCTGCTCCTCGGCGAAGAACTTAGCGGCGGTGGCCGGGCCGAAATGGGATTCGCGCAGGGCGCGCAGCTGCTCCAGCCGCGCCAGCGCGGCGGCCGCGTCGGCCGGCTCGGGGTGCTGCCGCTCGAAGGCCTCCAGGGCGCGCCGGTAACGGTAGTAATCGCCGACCACTTGCGCGGTCTGTTCGCCGGCGGTGCCCGGCAGGTGGGCGCGGATGAAGTCCTGCAACGCCGCCAGGTCGTCGTCGCTCAGTTCCCCTTCCAGGGTGTCGAAGGCGTTCTCCAGCGCCGCCAAGGCGTTGCGGTCCAGCACGATGCGGCCCCTGTGGTCGAGGACCACCCGGCCCAGCGCCTCGGCGACGCCGTCCTCGTTGAAACGGCGGTTGGCAACGGTGCTGGGGGCGGGCGTCGATGCCGCGGGTTGGCTGGCGGGCTGCAGCAGGCCCCATACGTCGGCGATGGTGGCGCGATCGTCGCGCCTGCCGTCGTAGGCGGCTGCCGTGACCGTCGGTTGGAGCTCCTGGTCGGGAGCGGCGGTCGGCGGTTGCCGCAGCAGCCACACGCCAGCGATGACGACCGTCAGTAGGAAGGCGCCGCCCGCGAGCAGGCGGCCTGGTTTGCGCAGTAATCCTTGCAGCATGAGTTCGGGTCCCTCGTACGCTCGGCTGGTCCGAGACGTTTCTTGTTATTGGCTCGGAGAAGCAATAATAGACCCGATTCGGCGCATGGTCCTGGCCATGGCGCGATGAGGGGATGGATGCCGGTGGGCAGATCGGGAGCCGCTACGCGGGCGCGGCATGCGCCCGCGTAGCGGCATTGGCCGTCAGCTGCTGTGCTGCGGGGACAGCGGCGCTTCGTCGACGGAGCCGGACGAGTCGCGGCCGTACAGGCGTTGCACCAGCGGGCCGATGGTCAGGCCCTGCACCAGGATGGAGACCAGCACCACGATATAGGTGAGGGTCAGCAGCAGGTCGCGCTCCGGTCCCATGGGCAGGGACAGGGCCAGCGCCACCGAGACGCCGCCGCGCAGGCCGCCCCAGGAAAGGATGCGGATGGTGCCCGGCGCGATCTGGTTGTCCGCGCCGCGCAACTTGCGCAGCAGGAGGATGCCCGGGCCGATGGTCAGGAACCGCGACAGCAGCACCACGCCGCCGAGCAGGAAGGCGGCGACGATGTGCAGCCAGCTCACCGGCAGCACCAGCAGCTCCAGGCCGATCAGCGCGAACAGCAGGGTGTTGAGGATCTCGTCGATCAGCTGCCAGAACTTGTCGGCATAGCGCCGGGTATCCTGGGACATGGCGTGCGTGCGGCCGAAGTTGCCGATGATCAGGCCGGCTACCACCGCTACGATGGGGGCGGAGACGTGCAGCTTGGCCGACAGGGCGGTGCCGCCGAACACCAGGGCCAGCGTCAGCATCACCGCCAGCTGGTGCTGGTCGGCGGTGCGCAGCAGGTAGTAGACGCCGAAGCCGAGCAGCAGGCCGACCACGACGCCGCCCACCGCTTCCTTCAGGAACAGCATGGCGATGTCGCCGCCGGTCGGCGCGCCGCCCAGCAGCAGCACGCCGAGCAGCATGCTGTACAGCACCACCGCCGTGCCGTCATTGAACAGCGATTCGCCGATGATGGTCATCTGCAGGCCCTTGGGCGCGCCGCTGGAGCCGAGGATGCCCATCACCGCGATCGGGTCGGTGGGCGAAATCAGCGCGCCGAACAGCAGGCAGTAGATCAGGCCGATCTCCCAGCCGAACAGCGCGAACACGTAGTAGGCGAGGATGGCCACCAGGAAGGTGCCTACCAGCACGCCGCCGGTGGCGAGGAAGGCGATTGGCCAGCGGTAGTTCTTCAGATCGCCGAGGTTGACGTGCAGGGCGCCGGCGAACAGCAGCGCTGGCAGGAACCACTGCATCAGCACTTCCGAGAAATCGATGCTGCGCACGATCTCCTGCATCTCCATGGCCGGCTCGACATAGCCGAAGGCCGCCAGTCCTTGCAGGATCAGCGACAGTACCAGCGCGGTCGCCATCACGCCGATCGTCGGCGGCAGGCGGACGAAGCGGTAATTGATGTAGGTGAGCAGCGTGGTGAGCGTGATGAAAGCGGCGGCAAGATCAAGCATCGAGCTTGGTTCCTGGATGGTTGCTGTGTTGACGGATTTTAGCGTTTGACGGCGCTTTCGTATGCCAAACGTGTCGGGTGTAGATCGGAACCGCCGGAAGTGCGCTAGCGCGCCGCGCGCTCACCGGTGCGCGCCGATGCTGGACGAGAACAGGTTGATGACGATCACGCCGGCCATGATCAGGGCGATGCCGAGCACCGCCGGCAGGTCCAGGCGCTGGCCGAAGAACACCCATCCGATCAGCGCGATGAGCACGATGCCGATGCCCGACCAGATGGCGTAGACCACGCCCACCGGCAGGGTCTTGAGGGTTAAGGAGAGGAAGTAGAACGCGACCACGTAGGCGCCGATGCAGGCCGCGGTCGGCACGGGCCGGGAGAAACCCTCCGAGCTCTTGAGCAGGGAGGTGGCCAGCACCTCCGAGAGGATCGCGATCGCGAGAAACAACCAATGCTGCACGGGATCTTCCTGCGGATTGGCGAGGGCGCGGGAGCCGTCGAGGGAAACGCTCCCGCGCACGAGGCGCCGCGGACCGTCGGGCAGCTTAGAGCGCCAGCCGCACGGCCGCCACCATCAGCAGCCCCATCAGCATGAGCATGCCGAACAGGAACGCGCTGAACCGCGCCGGCACGTAGTTGGAGCCGACGTGGATATAGGCGTGCACATAGCGGCTGGCGACGTAGATCCAGGCCAGGGTCAGGGCGATGACATCGACGCCGTCGATCGCGTACAGCACGAATGCCAGTACGTAGAACAGCACCGGCCCTTCGAATTGGTTGGCGATGTTGTTGGAGACCTTGACGACGTCCGCCGGCCACGCCCGATTGTCCAGCGCCGTCTGTTGGCGGTCGACGCCGCCGGCTTCGATCGCGCGCCGCTTGCGGGCGCCGAGCAGCGCGTACATCGCGATGGTCAGCAGAATCTGGGCCAGCACCGGCCAGAAGATGAGATTAGCGTTCATTTCTATCGCTCCTGGGGTATCGAACCGCGCAACGCCGCGTCCCCTTGGCTAGCGCGCGAGCACATGCTCCAAGCCGAGCCGTTTCGGCGTGATGCCGCACACCATCGAGCCCCAGCGCCGTCCATACAACGTGATCGGCGCGAAGGCCACCAGGATACTCTTGCCGTCGACCATCACCCAGCTGCCCATGCTGATGTGAGTCGCTTTGCGCAGGTTCTCGATTTCCACCGGATTGGTGACGGTGATCATACCGGCGATGCTCTTGACCGCGTCTTCGCGCAGATCGCCGGTCGGCGGCTGCGACGAGTGGCTGTTGAGCAGGGCCGCTAGGCCGCGATCGTCGTTGAGGACGTAGAAAATGACGTGCTGGCGGTCGGCGGCGCAGAACTCGTCGATCATGCGCTGGCAGGCGTCGCGCAGCGGCTGCAGGTAGCTCACCACGACGTGGTGCTTGCTCTTCGGATGCGGCTGGTAGTTGCGATCGAACAGATCCACGCCGCGATCGAGCAGCTTCTCCATTTCCGCCTGTATCGCGTCGCGGCGCTGGATCAGCAGATCCCAGATCGGTTCGAGCTCGCCGCGGCCGATGCGGAAGCGGCTCAAGCCCTGCAGCGAGAGGTTGCTGGTGTCGCGCAGGGTGTCGGCCAGGCGGAACGCGCGCTGCATCTCCTTGCCGATGCGCTGACCCAGATCCCGAACTTCCATGCTGTGCTGCCGGGTCTGATCGTTGCTGACCGACAGCTCTTCGATGCTGGAGCTCACCTCCAGCAGCGACTGATGGTTGCGGCCGAAATCGCCCACCATGCGCTCGAACTGATGCGCGGCGTTATTGATGGCGCCCTGCGCCGCGTCCGCCTGATCGATCAGCTGGCTGGTGCTGGAGGCGGTGGCGGTCACGGTGCCGCTCATATTGGAGAGCAGCGTCTGGACCTGCTCGGCGGCGGAGCGGACCTTGCCGGCCAGGGTGCGCACCTCGTCGGCGACCACCGCGAAGCCGCGGCCGTGCTCGCCGGCGCGCGCCGCTTCGATGGCGGCATTGAGCGCCAGCATGTTGGTCTGGGTGGCGAAGGCCTGCACCGTGGCGAGGATGTTGCCGATGTCCTCGGAGTTGGTGACCAGCTGGGCGATGGTGCGTTCGAACTCGCGCAGGGTGTTGGTGATGGCCGTGACCTGGCCGGAGACGTCGCGCAGCTCCACCAGCGAGCGGTGCGCCGCCTCCAGGTTGGCGGAGTTGGTCTCGGCCAGGCTGCTGGTACGCTCCGACACCATTTGCAGGGCGCGAGCGGTTTCCTCGCTGGAGCGGTAAATGAGCTCCGACACTTCCTCTTGCTTGCGCGCGTCGCGGGCGGCCTGCTCCGACAGCTGGCGGCTCTGGGCGGCGGTAAGGCCGATCACCGCGCTGTGCTGCTGTAAGTCCTCGAAAATGCCCCGCAGGCGCTGGACGAACTGATTGAAGGTCTGGGCCAGCGAACGGTCGCCTTGACCGTCCTGTTCGGGAAGGCTGCGCGACAGGTCCAGCTGCAACGCCTCGGCGGTACGCAGGATGTCGACCATCTGATTGAGCGGGCCGTCGCCGCGAAGGCGCTTGCGCAGATCGACGATCACCGTCGCCGCCGCCGCGGCCAGCAGGGCCAGAACCGCCCAACGAGGAAGGCCATCGAGCCTGATGCCGGCCACCAGCGCCGCCAGCAGCAGGCATGTCAGAAGGACTAAGGCTTTCCAGTCGATTCCGAGTCTTCTGCTCATAGCTCGTCGTGCTCCCCCGTTAGGCATTGCGGCCGTGCATTGCGACCGCAGCGTTTGTATTTGCTATCGACCGGCGCGCAGCGAGCTTTAGGCGCGCTATCGATAAGAAAATCATTGCATAGTAAACGCGAAGGCGTTAAACGGGTCTGCCAAAATGCGAGCGCAAATACCCTAAAAAAACGGGGATAATTGGCCGGCGTCGTGCCGTTGCCCGATTCACGGCAGGAGCTGCGGGTTCCAGACGATTTCCCAGAGGTGGCCGTCGGGATCTTGAAAGTAACCGGCATAGCCGCCCCAGAAGGTGTCCTGCGCTGGCTTCACCACGGTGGCGCCGGCGCGGGCGGCGTCGCGCATGACCGCGTCCACCTCGGCCTTGGAGCGGACGTTATGGCCCAGGGTGAACTCCGTGGCGCTGGCGGGGCCGGGCGCCAGGCCAGTGTCGTGCGCGATGCTGCGCCGAGGCCAGAGGGCGAGCTTCAGGCCCGGCTGGAGATCGAAAAAGGCCACGGCGCCGTGTTCGAACTCCGTGCCGACGATTCCTTCCGACGGAAACCCCAGTCCCTCGTGGTAGAAGCGAAAAGCTCGCTCCAGATCGTCGACGCCCAGGGTAATGACGGTGATGTGCGGTTTCACGCTCGATTTCCCCGACGGCTATTGGTCACAGTCTAGTCGCGCGGCCGCGGTTCTCCACAGGAAGGCAAGGTATTTCGCCTACTTTTAATCGGGCTTTAGCGAGCGGCCATTGCCGCGCCCGGTTGACTCCGCCGTCAGGCGACCGCACGTCTCGACATCGTCAGGGATTCGCCGCCATTCGTAGCAGGGAGGCGCATCGACGTGGCTGGCTCGTTGTATCCGCGGACGCTTCATCCGCTGCATGCCGTTTTCCTCGCCGGCATCATCCCGCTGTTTCTGGGGGCGTTGCTGAGCGATATCGCCTACGCCCGCACCTATGAGATCCAGTGGAGCAACTTCGCTTCCTGGCTGGTGGTGGGCGGGCTGGCGTTCGGGGCCGTGGCGCTGCTGTTCGCCCTGGTCGGCGCGGTTCGCGCGCGGCGCGGCTTTTATCTGTTGCTCCTGCTGGCGACCTGGGTGGTAGGGGGGATCAACGCCCTGGTTCACGCCCGGGACGCCTGGGGCATCATGCCGACCGCGCCCATACTATCGGCGCTCGCTTTTGTCCTAGCGTGCCTAGCGACCTGGAGCGGCTTCGCCGGTTCTCGTTGGGGGGCCGCGGCATGAGGCGCGCCATCGCTGTCGTCGTCCTCGCAGGGTTGCTGGCCGCCTGCGGCCGCGATCCCGATCCCGCGCCGTCCCAGTACGGTGCCGACCCGCCGCTTCCCAAGCCGCAGCGCGGCCTGCTGCCCGACATCAAGGTGGCGGAGCCGGCGGCATGGGGCGATCGGCGGCCGCAGGTGCCGGAAGGCTACGCCATCACCGCGATCGCCACCGATCTCAACATCCCGCGCCAGACGCTGGTACTGCCCAACGGCGACATCCTGGTGGCCGAAGGCCGGGGCAGCAGCGCGCCCAGCCTCAAGCCCAAGGACGTGATCGCCGGCTATCTCAAGGCCAAGGGCACTACCTCCGTCCCCAGCGGCAACCGTCTGACCCTGCTGCGCGACGCCGACGGCGACGGCAACTACGAGGGGCGCTACATCTTCGCCGACAACCTCAATGCGCCGTACGGTCTGGCGTTGGTCGGCGACACGCTGTACGTCGCCAACCAGGACGCGCTGGTGCGCTTCGCGTACCGTGACGGCCAGACCGAAGCCGCCGGTCCGCCGGAGAAGGTCACCGACCTGCCGTCGGCCATCAACCATCACTGGACCAAGGCGCTCACGGCCAGCCCGGACGGCCGCTTCCTCTACGTCGGCATCGGCTCCAACAGCAACATCACCGAGCGCGGCATGGCGGTCGAGGTCGATCGGGCGATGATCTGGGAAGTGGAGGCCGCCAGCGGCCGGCACCGGCCCTATGCCACCGGCTTGCGCAACCCCACCGCGCTCGCCTTCCATCCGGACACCGGCCGCTTGTGGGCAGTGGTGAACGAGCGCGACGAAATCGGCCCGAACCTGGTGCCCGATTACCTCACCGAGGTGCGTGAAGGCGGCTTCTACGGCTGGCCCTACAGCTACTGGGGCGCCAACGTCGACGAGCGCGTGCGGCCGCAGGATCCGCAGAAAGTCGCCGCCGCCATCGTTCCCGACTACAGCCTGGGGTCGCACGTGGCGCCGCTGGGTCTGGCCTTTTCCACGCCGGCCATGGGCGAGCCGTTCGCCGAGGGGGCCTTCGTCGGCGAGCACGGCAGCTGGAACCGCAACGATCCGGTTGGCTACAAAGTGGTGTTCGTGCCGTTTCGCAATGGGCGTCCGGCCGGCGACCCGGTCGATTTCGTCACCGGCTTCCTCGGCGACGACGGCAAGGTCCGCGGCCGCCCGGTCGGTGTGACCGTCGATCCGCGCGGAGCGCTGATCGTGGCCGATGATCTGTCCAACACCGTCTGGCGGGTGGTCAGGGTCCGCTGAGGCCACCGAGAACATGGGGGCGGCGGCTATTGGCTCACCTTGAACATCGCGCCGCCGTCGAACTCGGCCCTGGCGTGGTCGGCGTTCAGCGTGAGCGTCCAGCCCGGCGCATTGGCCCTGCAGGCCGCGCCGGCGTCGATGGTGTCCACGCAGCGGTTGAAGCCCGCGCCGGAGACGGTGATTCGGTCACCGTTCACGCTGTAGCGCTCGCGGCGGATGCCGGAGTCGGTGCGGCTCTCGAAGCGGATCGAGAACACCTGGCCGTATCGAACGCCGCCGGCTCGGCGGTGATGGCGTTGGCGACCTCGGGCGCGATGACGATGCCGTTGGCCGGGTCGCCGTCGTCGTCCAGCGACTGTATGCCGGGCGCGTCAGCGTAGGCGATGGAGGTAGGCGATCAGCTCACCGCGCCGATGCACGCCGAGCTTAGCGTGCATCGCCTTGATCTGCGTGCGGACCGTGCCGAGCGAGACGCCGCGGCTGGCGGCGATCGCCTCCGGCAGCAGGCCGTCGGCAAGCAGCATGGCCACCTCGGCTTCGGCCTCCGTCAGGCGGAATGCGGTGCGCAATAGCTGCTTGGCGTGCTCGGGGGCGCGGTCCGTGCCGCGCACCACCACCAGCGCGCGCGGATCGTAGCCGAAGCCGTGCGGCCGCTGCGGCAGCGGGACCACGTCCAGTACCAACGGCAGCTCCGCATCGCGGGAGACGAGCAGCGTGCGCAGCGGCGGCGAGGGCAGGCTGTCGGTGCCGCACACGGCGAGCCGGATCGCTTCGGCCAGACGGCGCGTTTCGTCGTCGCGGGCGGCCTGGAGCCGTCCGCACTTGAGCCCCAGCGGCACGCCTTGGGCGACCAGCGCCTCGGCGGTGGGCGTCATCGCTCGCACCGCGCCGCGGCCGTCGAGTATGAACACCGCCAGCGACAGCGCCTCCAGCGCGCCGGCCAGCACCTCCGCCCCGCGGTTCTCCAGCAGCGTCTGCGTATAGACGGCGGCCCGCACGTGCGGCGCGAGGGTGGCGAATATGGCGCGCTGCTGCGGGGTGATCTCGCCCTGGCGGCGGGTGCGCAGCACCGCAAGCCCCACCCAGCGGCCCTGGTCCCGCGCTAGATTGGTGGCGCAGATGAAGGGGCGGTCGTAGCGGTCGAAATAATCGACGTAGAGCGGATGCCGCCGCCGCTGTTCGCGGCTGATCACGTCCGAATCGGTGATGAGTCGCAGCACCGGCGTGCGCAGGCCGAGCCCAAGCCGTGGGTTGACGTTCGGATCGGCCCCGCCGTGCTCCTCAACGTGATCGATCCAGGCGGGCTCGGGGTCGGCCACCCACATGAAAGGCTCTTGTCCCCGAGCCCCGTAGCCGATCAGCTGCCCCGCTTTCGAGCCCGTCAGTTCGGCCAGCTGACCGAGGGCATTCAACCAGTTTCCCGCGCCTACCGCCGCCGCGCTGAAGGCGTCGACGACCGCAAGCAAATCTTCATCGCTGGGTCTCATCGCGCTCCCGCCCGTTCAGGTGGTTGTCGGGCGTTCCACCGCGCACCGCCGGCGGACGCCTGTTCGCGCCCAGGAGAGAGCCTTGCCGGCAGACACCGCCCGCTCGACCCCAGGCGTCGCGTTTTCCGGAAAAGTTCGCGCCAGTGTAGCGGGCGGGAACTAACGGGTTTCTTACAGTACCTCTTATATAACCGTGCACTAAGTGTTAGCGGCAAGCTGTCTGGTCGTCTGGAGGACACCGGCTTCGTGAGAGTCACCATGTTTTTTTGGGTAAAAGAATATGAAGCGCGTCGAGGGGTGACGTTGCGTCTACCTAAAAAGTGGAAAGGCGTAATTGGCAGTGCCGCTCGCGGTGCAAGCGGGCGTAAAGCCTTGGCGATCGCTCGCGCGGTTTTCTCGACCGACAGCGGAGGCATGGCCTCCGCTGTCTCCGCTCACGACGGCAGGAAGTTGATCGGATAGGTGATCGTCACCGGCTCCACGTCCCTGGCGCCGAAGTCGAACTGCTTAACCCGCAGCAGCAGGCGCCGCTCTAGATCCGGGTCGCCCAGCTCGCTGGAGACCAGCTCGACCTTGGTGACTTCGCCGCTGGGGGCGATGGTCAGGCGCAGCACCACCTTGCCCTGCAGCGCCGGGTTGTTGCGCAGGGCGCGGTTGTAGAGGGCGTACAGGGCGCTCTTGTTGCGGTCGAACACCAGCTGGATGTCGGTGTCGCTGCGGGCGGCCTTCTTGCCCTGGCTGCGGGTCTTGGCCTCGGCGACCGCCGCCGGGGCGACGGTGCTGGCGACCTGGGTGGTGGTGCGCGCGCCCACGCCGCTGCCGCCGGCGCCGCCGGTGTCGCGGCTGAGGCTGGCGGTGTCGATGCCGCCGCTGCCCTTGCCGGCCTTGGCGGCGATCAGCGCGCGCTCCACCCGGTCGACCTGGTTGTCGCCGGCGCTGGTGGGCGTGATCAGCTTGTCCTTGTCCAGGCTGGTGAGGGCGCTGGTGTCCCTGAGGCTGGCCAGCTCCTGCTGGAAGGCGAGCACGCCGGCTTTGGAAGCGCGCTGACGCGCCGCTTCCACCTGGGCCGGGCGCGGCGTTTCCGTGGGCTTGGGCTGCGCCTTGGGTCGCGGCTCGGGGGCCGGCTTGGGCACGGGCTCGGCTTTCACCGGTTCCGGCTTGGGTTCTTCCTTCTTCGGCGGCGGCGGGGGCGGCGTTTTCTTCTCCAGCACCAGCTTGGCGATGCGCGGCGGGATGTCGGGCGCGGCCGGCTCGACCTTGGGCAGGCGGATCACGGTCAGCGCCAGGCCGAGCGCGACGAACAGCGCCAGCACGATCCACAGGATGCGGCGGAAGCGGCGCTCTTCGTGATCGCTGCCGTCCCAAGGCAGGTCGCCGACGATGTCGTATACGCGTAACGATGCGCTCATCGCGTCCTCCTCAGGTCTGCTTCTGCAGCACCGCCAGCGACACCTGGCTGAAGCCGGCTTCGGTGCAGGTGGCCATGATCTTGCGCAGCAGGCTGTAGGAGATTTCCTTGTCGCCGATGATGGTTACCTCGCCGCGGTCCTCGCTCTTGTCGAGCACGGAGCGCGCGGCCTGCGCCTCCAGGGCGCGCTTGAGCGGGGCGAACACCGGCTCGGGGCTCTCCAGCAGGGCGCTGACCGGGGCGATCGGCTGGTCCTGCAGCAGCACGTCCTTGTCGGTGACCATCACCACCACGGTCTGGCGCAGCGCGGTGTCGGCGATGGACTCGGGCAGCTTCACCGCCTTGGTGGCCGGCGCTTCTTCTACCGCCGAGCTGTTCACCAGCATGAAGAACACCAGAATGGTGAAGATGTCCATCAGCGACACCAGGTGCAGCGCGGCTGGCCGGGCGCGGCGGTGGCGCCGGTCCATGCGGCGGGCGCGGCGTGATTGCTCCATGGCGTCAGCTCCCTCCGCGCGCCCGCGGCGCGTCGCCGATGCTGATGTCGGGGAACAGCTCGCGCTTGCGCGTCTCGCCGCCGCTGGTCTCGGCGACCACGCGCACGGTGTCCATCACCCCGACCAGGTGGTCGTACTTGATCTGCGGCTCCAGCAGCAGGGTGGCCGCGGTGGTTTCCGGCGCGCCGGCCTTGATCTCCTGCAGCGCCTGAGCCAGCGTCGCTAGATCGTAGCGGCCGTCGACGTTGGGAATGGTGCGGATCAGCGCGCCGTGGTTGGCCAGCTCCAGCCGGTCCTGGCGTAGCACCACTTCCAGCTGCAGCGCGGGCTTGTCGGTGTCGGCGGGCGCGCCGTCCCGGGGCAGGTTCAGTTCGAGGATGGTGACGCGCGAGAACACCACCATCATCAGCAGGAACGGCACCAGCACCACCATCAGGTTCATGAAGGCGGTGATGTTCAGCTCCTGCGGCTCCAGGCCGCGACGCAGGCGCCGGCGCATCAGGCGGCCTCCTGCAGGCTGGGCCGGTCCTTGATGCTGTTGGCCAGCTTGATCGCCGCCGTTTCCAGACTGCTGATGAGCTGGTTGGTCTTGCTCTGCAGGAAGGCATGCACCAGCAGCAGGGGGATGCCGACCATCAGGCCGAAGGCGGTGGTGTTCATGGCCACGGAAATGGACGAGCTGAGCAGCTGCGCCTTCTCGTTGGGATTGGCCAGGGAAATGGAGCTGAAGGCGCTGATCAGGCCGATGATGGTGCCGAGCAGGCCGAGCAGGGTGGCGATGTTGGCGAGCGTGGCCAGGTAGTGGGTACGCTTCTCCAGCCGCGGCGTCACCTCCATCAGGCCCTCCTCCATGGCCAGCTCCATCTGCTCGCGACCGGCGTTCATGCGCGCCAGCCCGTAACTCAGCACCTTGCCGATGGCGGCGTTGGTCTGCTCGGCCAGCTGGCGGGCGTCATGGAACTTGCCCTGCTGCAGCAGCGGCAGCAGCTGGTTCCAGGTGCGGCGGTTGTGCGCGCGCGCCAGGGAGAGGTAAAGGACGCGCTCGATGGCGATGGCGACGCCGATCGCCATGACCAGCAGGATGGGGTGCATGAACTCGCCCCCCTCTTGATAGAACTTCACGATTTCGTTGATCGCACCCATGGTCTTGCTCCTGATCGGGTGATGGCTCGTTTGTGTCGTTATCGGTTCGGCGCGCGCAGCGCCTGGTAATTGGCCAGCTCGCGGCGGAACACCACCGGGTCGAGCGGCGCGAGGCGCTCGTCGAGCAGGCCGGAATCGGGAAGAAGCAGCGTCGTCTCGCCCAGCTCGGCGCGCTTCCACGGCACGATCACCAGCGAGCGCGGCAGCTCCTGGTTGCCGATGATGGAAATGCCCTCCAGCTCGCGCTGGTCCTGGGCGCGGGCGAGAGGGGCGGTCAGCAGGGCGAGCAGCGCCAGCGCGGCGCCGCATGGGCGGCAGAGCCGCCGCATGTTGGTCGGTCGTCTCATTCCTGTACTCCCGCGCGTCGCTTCACGTCGATCAGCCATTTCTCCACCTCGGCATCGGGCTCGCTCTGCAGCGCCTGAAACCGCTCGAAGGCCTGCAGGGCGCAGGGCAGGTCCTGCAGGTACAGGTCGCAGAGCACGCCCAGGTTGAGGTACGCCAGCGCGTACTCGGGATGGGCCGCCAGCAGCGCCTCGTAGGTGGCGCGCGCTTCCTGGAAGCGGCCGGCCTTGCGCTGCAGGATCGCCAGCTGGTTGGCCGCCACCGGGTGGTTGGGCTGGATGCTGAGCGCCTGTTCCAGCGCGGCGAAGGCCTCCGCCTCCTTGCCGACCGCGGCGTAGGCCAGACCGAGGTTGGTCCAGGGGCCCGGCAGCTGCGGCGCGGCGGCGGTCAGCGCTTGGAACGCCTCGAGCGCCGGCTGGTAACGCTCGGCGCGCAAGTGATCCAGGCCCTCGGCGAACAGCGCCGTGAGCTTCGGGTCGATCTGGGGCGCGGCGGGCGGGTTCTCCGCCGGCGGCCGCGGCGGCTGGCCGGCGCAGCCGAACACGGCGAGCAGCAGCAGCGGCAGCAGCAGCCTATTGCAGCGCATCGGCCGGTCCTCCCGAGCGTTCGCTCTTGCCGTAGCGCGCCGGCAGCAGCCGGGCCAGCGCGGCGTAGCTCTTCTTCACCCAGTCGTCGTACACGCCACGGGCGGCGCGGCGGACGTTGGCTTCGTGCACCTCGATGGCTTTCTCCTCGAACGGATAGGCCTGTTCCTCCAGCATCAGCTCGTACTGCTCCAGCGCCTCGTCATCGAGGCCGCGCGGCCGCTCCGACTCCAGCAGGGCCTTGGCGAAGTCGCCGTACAGCTCGGCGATGCGGAAGGTGGCGGCGGTGGTGACCTCGGCCAGCGCGTAGTTGGCGGCGGCGTCGTAGGCGGCCAGCGACTGCTCCAGGGAGCGCTTCTTCTGCGGCAGGGTCTTGGCGATCGGTTCGATCAGGCGGATGCGCCGATAGGCTTCGCCCTGCTTCTCGGCCAGGGCGAAGCTGGCGCGGGCGGCCAGCAGCCGGGTGCGTTCGCTGCGTTCGGCGCCGGCCTCGCGGTCGGCGCGGATCAGCTGCCGCAGCGCCTGCTCGGCGCGGTCGTCATCGCCCAGCACGGTGTAGAGCTCGTGCAGGCGCTGGTAGCTCTCGACCGCGACGCCAGCCGGTTTGGGGTAGCCCGCCAGGTAGCGCTCCAGCGCGGCGGCGGCCTCGGCGCGCAAGCCGGACTCCTGGTACAGCTCGGCGCTCTGCAGCAAGGCCTCGCGGCGGATCGCGTCGTCGTCGGTTTCCTCGGCGATGCGCGCGAACTCGCGAGCGGCGGCCGGGCCGTCGCCGGCGCGCATGTAGGCCACCGCCAGCTTCTGGGTGACCTCGGGTTGCAGCGCGTGACCGCGGTGCTGGGCGCGGAAGGCCTCCAGCACGGCGATGGCGCGCGGCCAGTCTTCGAGCTCGATCAGCAGCGCTGCGGCGTCGTACTCGGCGGTGGCGCGGATCGGGCTGTCCGGCGCGGCCTGGGCGACCCGCAGGAAGTGCTCGACCGCCGCCGCCGGGCGGCCCTCGCGCCGCTCGGTCTCGCCCTGCTGGTAGATGCTCGCCGCCAGCCGCTCGGTCAGCGCCGGCCGCAGCGCCGGCGCGAGGGCGGGCGAGGCCAGCGCCTGCTGGTAGGCATGCTCGGCCTTGAGGTAGTCGCCGTGGTCGAAAGCGCTGTGGCCGATCACCGTCCAGGCGGTGAGCCGCTGCGGCTCGCTGGCGCTGAGCTCGGGTGCCAGCAGTCGCTCGGCGGCTCGCGCCGCGCTCTGGGTCTCGCCGCGGGCGAACAGCCGCTCCACGGCGTGGGTGAGCACCGGCGCGGCCTTGGGGTGCGCCGGGTAGCGCTCGGCGAAGCGCTGGGCGCTGGTCAGCGCCAGGCTCTCCCAGTTGCGCCGCTCCTCGCCTTGCAGACGCTTGCCGTGCTGCTCGTAGGCCACCAGCGCGGCGTAGCCGGCCTCGGCGGCGCGGTCGTTGCCGTCGAAGTCGTAGGCGGCGCGCTCGTACTGCTCGGCGGCGGCGGCGTAGTCGCGGTGCTCGAACAGCAGCTCGGCGTACAGAAAGTGCATCTCCTGGGCGCCGGGGTGGCGCGGGAACGAGGCCAGATAGGCGCGGTAGCCGGCGAAGGCGCGCTGATAGTCGCTCTCCGCCTTGCTGGTCTGCGCCAGGGCGTGGTAGTGCCGGGCCAGATCCTTCATCGTGGTTTCCAGCGGGCCCGTCACCTCGGGGTGATCGTCCGGCGAGCGCTCGGCCCAGAACGGGCCGTCCAGGCGGTAGAGATCGACGAAGCGCTGCTTGGCCTCCAGCACCTGGGCGGCGAAGCCAGCGTCGCGGTAAATCTCCACCGCGCGCAGCTGGAACAGCGGTGCCTGCGCGTGGGTCGGCTGGGCGGCGACGAAGGACTCCAGCGCGCCGGCGGCGTCGCTGAAGCGCTCCTTGTCCAGATACAGCCCGGCCAGGCCGGCGTGCACCCGATCGCGGTGCCGCTCGTGGCCGCGCTCGCGGTAGTAGTCAGCGATGGCCGCCGGGCCGTCGAGATGGGAGAAGGCCAGGCTCACCGCCCGCAGGCTGTCCTCCACCTGTTCGCGCTCGGCGTGGGGCAGCCGCTCCGGCGCCAGGGTGCCGTCCTCGGCGTACAGGTCGAACAGCGCCATGAAGTCGTCCACGGCTTCCTGATACAGGCTCTGCTTGAAGCGCGCCCAGCCGCGCTTGTACAGCGCCTCGGCGTAGAAGCCGGAATCGCGGCCGCGCGCCAGGGTGCCGCTGTAGGCGGCCTCGGCGCCGCGGTAGTCGCGCTCGACGAACAGCATCTCGCCGCGCCGAAACTGCGCCTCGGCCAGCAGCGCGCTGTCCGGGTGCTCGGTGACCAGCCGGGTGAGGCTCGCCAGCGCCTCGGCCCGCTCGCCGGCGGCTTCCTGGGCGCGCGCGAGCTGGTACAGCACCTGGTCGGTGTGGCGCTCGCCGGGAAACTCCTGCAGCCGCTGCCGGTACAGCGCGGCGGCCGCACGGTTGGCATCCGCGTCCGGCTCGCCGCTGGCCGAGCGTGCCTCCGCCTCCTCCAGCCGCAGATCGGCCAGGCGGCGCAGCGCCTCGGCGCGTAGCCGCGGGTCGCGGGCGTCGGCCAGGAAGGTCTCGTAGCCGCGGATGGCCTGCTCGCGGCTGGCGTCGATCCGGCTCTCGGCCGGCAGCGGCGCCGGCGCGCGCAGCTCGCCCAAGGTGGCCGGCGGGGTACGGCCAGCGCAGCCGGCCAGCAGCAACAGCGGCAGCAGCCGGAGCTTGCTCATGGCGTCTCTCCCCGGCTGGCGGCCTCGTCGTACAGCCAGGCCAGGCCGAAGCGGGCCTGCGACAGCTGCCGCTCCAGCGTCAGCCGCCGCTGGTGCAGGGCGGCCAGCGCCCGCTGTTGCAGATCCTCGGCCTGGATGGCGAGCAGCCGCTCGGTTTGCGGCAGCAGCCGGGCGATGCGCTCGTGGGCCTCGGCGATGCGCAGCCGATAGCCGGCGAAGCGCCGCTCGGCGTCGACCCGGGCTTGGAGCAGGGCGGCGCGGCGGTCGTCCAGCTCGCGGAAGTCGGTATCCAGCCCGCGCAGCGCCTTGCGCAGGTCCCAGCTGCGCTGCGGGTAGGCCGCCTCCAGCGACCACAGCAGCACGCCCTTGAGGCGCAGCGCGCGCTCGCGCAGCTCGGGCAGCTGCGGATGGTCGGCGGGCAGGGCGTCCAGCCGCGCCAGGAGCGCGTCGATCTCGTGCCAGCGCGCGCGCTCGGCGGGTATCGCCAGCGCCGGGGCGTCGCCGGCGGCGACGATGCGCTCGAACTCGGCATGCAACGCGGCCCGCCGTCGCTGCAGCGCCTCCACGTCGAGCTCGGCCAGCAGGCGCTCGGCCGCCGGCAGGGTGGCGGCGTAGCGGGTTTCGCGGCTGAGCAGCATGTCGTCGAAGCTCGTTATGCTCGCCTGCCAGCGCAGCAGGTTGGCGCGCAGCCCCAGCAGCTCGCGGTAGGTTTTGAGCCCCTGCTGGAAATCGTGGCCGGCGGTGACCTCGACCAGATACGGCCGGCCGGGCAGATCGGCCGGCAGCCGGCCGTCGGCGTCGGGCAGGGCGCCGGCCCGCACCGCGTCCTCCGCGTCGCGCAGCCGCTGCAGCTCCCGCTCGAAGCCGGCGATGGCGTCACGGTAGAGCGCGGCGGCGCCGGCCTTGTCGCCGAGGCGGGCGTGCACGTGGGGCAGGGCGAGCAAGGCTTCCTGCACCGCTGGGTCGTCCAGCGGCCGCGACTGGAGCAGGGTGAGCGGCGCGAGCGCGGCGGCGTGCCGGCCGGCGGCGGTTTCCAGCCAGCCGAGGCCGAGCAGGGCGCGGCTGGCGAACGGGCTGTCCTGGCGCACGCGCTCGAACGCGGCGCGGGCGCGCCGGTAATCCTGGCGCTGGATCAGGTGGTAGCCGAGGGCGAGGTTGGTCTTGTCGCGCAGCGCCCACTGCTCCTCGCTCGCGGCCGGATCGCGGCCGAGCGCCTCCAGGGTGGCGATCCCCTTGTCCTCCAGGCCTTGACGCAGTTGCGCCAGGCCCAGGTTGTAGCGGGCGTAGCCAGCCGTCCGCGGCTCGCCCCGCCAGGGCTCCAGGGCGGCGGCGGCGCCGGTCGGATCGTCGCGCTGCAGCCGCGCCAGCGCCAGCAGCAGTTGCCGCTCGCCGGCCAGTTCCGGTTCCGACTCGGCGTCGACGCGCGCCAGCGCCCGCTCGGCCAGCTCCGGCTGGCCCTTTTCGTAGGCGATGCGGCCCAGGTAATACCAGGCGCGGTTGCGCACGGGCGCCGGCAGCGACGCATCCAGCAGGCGGCGGAAGATGGCCTCGGCCTCGACATGCAGGCCGTAGGAGAGCTGCATGCCGCCGATCAGCAGCTCGCCGTCCAGGGCGTGGTGGCGCAGCTTGCCGGTGTCCTGGGCGGCCAGCAGCAGGGTCAGGGCCGTGAGGTAGTCATCCTGATAGAAATGGAACAGCGCCTGGCCGTAGGCCAGGTCCTGCACCGGCTTGGGCGCACTCTGGGCCAGCGGCGCCAGCAGGCAGCCCAGCAGCAGGGCGGCCTGGCGCAGCATGCGGTGCGGGCGCGGCAGCGGCACGGCTTACTGCTCCCACTCCTTGATGGTGAACTCGGGCTGCTGGCTCTGGGTGCGGTCGCTGATCTTCAGCTCCAGGTACTTCGGTCCCAGGCCCTTGTTCAGGTCGAGGGTGGCGCCGCGCCGGTAGTCGCGCTGCTGCGGACCGGTGCCGGTGAAGGTCGCCACCACCTGATGCGCGCCCTGCTTGACGTTGCCTACCCACAGCCGCTGCACGCCGCCCTTGCGCAGCGCGGCGAGCTCGCGGTCGGTGTACAGGTAGTGGGCCACCACCTGGTCGTCGATCTTGAGGGTGACCGCGTCGAGCTTGAACAGCTCGCCGACGTCCAGCGACACGAACACCGCCAGCTGCGTGCTGGAGGGGTAGAGCAGCTCCTCCTCCAGCAGGAACAGCTCCTTGTTGAGCTGCAGCACTTCGCGCTTGAGCGCGCGCACCTGCTCGTCCAGGCCCTGGTCGCTGGCGGCGGCGGTGCCGGCGAGGCCGAGCAGCAGGATCAGGCCGTAGAGTCGGATCTTGTTCATCGGAAATCTCCCGAACCGCCGGCAGGCGGCCGTGTTGCCCCGGGCTGGGCAGGCGTACGGCGCGGCGAGGCTTGGATGGCGGGCGGACGTCTGCATGGCCTCAGTACCAGATCGAAATGAACAGCTTCAGGACATTGGCGTCGTAGCGATAACGGCGCTCCTCGCCGACCGGCGCGGCGGTGTCGCGCAGGTCGCGGAAGTCGTCGTAGCGATAGAGCACGTGGTCCCAACCCAGATTGAGCGTGCCCTTCTCGACGAAGCCCCAGCCGCCGCCGAACTCGTAGCTCAGGCCCAGGCTGAAGGTGTGGCTGGTGAAGGTGGACAGCTCCTTGTCGCGGGCCAGGAAGTTCTGCGCGTCCCGGTAGGGGAACAGGTCGCCGTAGAAGTCGGCCGCGCTCTGGCGGTACCAGCGGTAGCCGAGATCGACGATCCAGCGCTCCTTGAACGGCTGCGAGTAGCCCAGCTCCACCGTGTGGGCGTCGATGCCCCAGGTGTCGGTGAAGTAGCGGTAGCCGGCCTTGAGCACCGCCCGGTAGGGCAGGTAGTAGAGGCCGCGCAGCGCCACGGCGTTGCTGGTGCGGGTGTGCGGGTAGATCTCGGGCTGGTAGCTGTAGCCGCTGCCGTCGAGGAAGCGCACCTGCCGGTAGGGGTTGTTGAGATAGCCCTCGTCGGTGATGGCCTCCCAGCTCAGGTCGAGCAGCAGGCTCTTGGTGAGGATCTGCGACACGCCCAGGCGATAGTGTTGGCGGCGCACCTCTTCCTCGAAATTGTCGTCGCCGTTGCGGCGCACGGTGTCCCAGCCGCGGCTATAGCCCATGCGCACGGTGGTCAGGTCGCCGAACAGATCCTGGGAGATGGTGAAACTGGCGGTATTGGCCTCGTAGTCGTTCTCGCTGCTGCGGGTGAAGTTGCCGCTCAGGGTGGTCTTGCCGCGCAGGTAGTCGAAGCCGACGCTGGTCTGGGTGCGGCGCTCCTTGTACGGGCTGGCGGTGGTGACGACGTCGATCGAGGCGCTGCTGACGTCGTCGACGTAATAGTTGGCCGAGATCGACAGCAGATCCTTGATGGTCTTGCGCAGCAGCAGCGACGGCCCGGAGATGTCCACGCCGCCGCCGTCGTAGGAGTGATAGAGCAGGTCGGCGCGGTCCTCGGGCAGCACCGCGGCGGCCAGCGGCAGGCACACCACCAGCGCGCCGGCGGCGGCGACCAGCGCTTTCTTAGTTGCAGCCACAGCCGCCTCCGTGACCGCCGTCGGCGCCGCGCGCTCCCTCGCGCGCCTCGTGCACGTGGTTGTCGTAGGCGCCGGCCACCGGGTTGCGGTCGAAGCTCATCAGCGGATCGGCGAAGTTGGCCCGCTCGTACGGCTTGACCCAGGGCTCGACGCCGCAGCCGCCCAGAAGCGGCACGGCCAGCAGCAGCAAAGCAGCGATAGCCCGCATCGTCACTCCTTGAGCAGCTCGCGGATCTGGTTGGCGTACTCCGCTTCCGTGCCGGGCACGTAGCCGCGGTGTAGGTAGCGCAGGTTGCCGTCGCGGTCGATCAGCACCGTGCTGGGCATGGCGTTGACCTTGTAGAGCTTGCTGACCTCGTTGGCCTTGTCGAACAGCACCGGGAAGCTGACCGGCACGTCCTTGAGGAACTGCCGGGCCTTGGCGTCGTCCTCCTCGACGTTGACGCCCAGCAGGGTGAAGCCCAGCGCCTTGTACTTGCCGTAGAGCTGCTCCAGCAGCGGCATCTCCTGGCGGCAGGGGCCGCACCAGGTGGCCCAGAAGTTGATCATCACCACGTCGCCGCGCAGCTCGGACAGGCGCACGTTGGCGCCGCTCGCGCTCTTGAGCACGAAGTCCGGCGCCGGGCCGCTCAGCCGCTCCGAGGCGGCCTGCGCCGTGCCCAGCCACAGCAGGCCGGTCAGGAACGGAACGATCAGTTTGTTGAGAAAGCGCTTGCGCATGAGTCCCCCCGCTTAGAAGAACACCGTGAGGCCGGCGGTCAGCTCCAGGTTGTGGGTGAGCTTGTTCTCGCCGAGCAGATCGACGTCGAACATGTGATCGCGCACGTCCAGGTGCAGTGCCAGCCAGTCGGTGGCCAAGAAGCGATAGCCGGCGCCGAAGTTGACGGTGAACGCGTCGTCGCCGGCGAAACGGGTGCTGCCGGCGCCGGCGATCAGGTAGAGCTGCGAGTTGAAGGCCCAGCCCTTGAGCGGGAAGGCCTCGCCGGGCAGCAGGTTGAAGCCCAGCGACAGGTTGTAGTAGGTGAGCTCGCGGTCGCTGTCGCTGAGCAGCTCGGCGGAGCCGCTCAGGCGCTCGTAGCTGGTCTTGTCGCCCTTGCTGCGGCCCAGCGCGGCCTCGACGAACAGCCGCTCGCTCACGTGGTAGGCCAGGCGCGCGCCGTACACCAGGTTGCTGCCGAAGTCCTCGATGCTGAGCACGCCGAAGAACACGCCGAGCTCGAAATCCTCGGTGTCGATGGCGGCCAGGTTGATCGGACGGCGCTCGACCTCGGGCCGGATCGGCTGCGGCGACTCTTCCTCCGCCGCGGCGCTGCCGAGGCCGGCCAGCGCCAGGCCGAGCGCCGCGCAAGCGGCACGCGCCACGCGGGCCGGCGGCCGGTCCATCAGAAGAAAAACGCTATGCCGAGCTGCCATTGATCGATTTCCTCGTTGTCATCGCCGCTCATCTGCACGACGTGGTTGCGGTATTCGGCCCGGATCAGGAACCGGCGGCTCAAGTACGCCTGCAGCCCCAGGCCGGCCTGCAGGGTGGTGTCGGTGCGGTCCTCGCTGCGGATCAGCGTGGTGGACGGCGTGGTATGCAGGATGCCGACGCCGATCAGCGCGAACGGCTGCACCCGCCAGTCCGGGAACGGCCGGTGGGTGAGGTTGACGTTGCCCAGCGAATTGCCGGAGTGGCTGCCCACGGCGTGCCCTAGCGACAGCTCCAGCGACAGGTTGTCGCTGAAGGCGTAGCCCAGGTAGACGCTGATCAGGCGGGCGCCGCTGAAATCGCCGCCGAGCACGCCCATTTCCCAGCGCCGCTGCGAGTAGTCGCCGATGCCCGGCTCGGGAATGGCCACCGTCTGGCCGTCGTCGTCCAGGGTGCGCGCCAGCTGCTGGTGGTGCACCCAGCCTTCCTGGCCGCCCGGGGCGCGCACCTTGAACCAGTCGGTGCGCCGCTTGAGCACGGTCACCGGCTCGCCCTTGTCGATGACGTAAAAGATCGGATAGCCGACGCCGGGACCGGTGCGCAGCTCGATGTACGGATCGGCCACCCGCACCGTTTCCGCGGCGCGCGCGTGCGGGCACGCCGCCAGCAGCGCGAGCGCCAGCCACAGCAGCAGACCGACCAGGAAGAAAGACTTGCGAAACACCCGCGCTTACTTCGTATTCGATTTAGGCCTTTTATTGTTTCGGACGTCCTGTGCGCGTGGGCTTCCGTGCCGGCGCTGTTCCCGCTAATCGGCGGGGACGGCGAAAGGATCGTTGTAATACTGCGCGCCGATATCCAGCCATTCGGCGATTAGCCGCAATTCCGCCGGCGTAAGCCAGCCTTCGTGGCTGCCGCCGGGCTCGAATTTACTCAGGAAATAACCCGCGCGGGCACCGTTCGGCGACATCGACGGGCCCGGCGCCCGCACCGGCACCATTACCGGAATCAACTGGCCGTTCTCGTCCTGCAGCGGGTTGCCGTTGGCGTCGGTCTGATAGATCGGGTTGCCGTCGGCGTCGACCGCCGGCACCAGCCGATCCTGCAGCGCGCCCTCGACGATTTCCTGCTCGTTGTCCGGGAACAGCAGCTCGCGGTAGCTGTTCAGGTGGTCCGGCTCGTCCAGCGACAGCCCGTCGCTCAGGTCCAGTTGCGCCGCTGGCACCTGCACCGCGCCCATGGCGTCGACCCGATTGTGGCAGGCGGTGCAGGTGCGGTCGGCGAGCACGGTCACGCCGTCGTCATCCAGCACCCGCCGGTCGCGGCTCCAGAGCGGATGGATGTGGGTCGGGTAGTGGATGACGGTGCGGCAGCCTCCGTGCCAGCGGCTCTGGCAGGCGACGCTGGCCGGCGCCGGAGTGGCCAGGTCGGCGTAGCGGTAGCTGAAGCTGGGCGCCGGATTCGCGGCCGGATCGACCCAGAGGTCGTCGAAATACAGGTCGACGCTGGGCGTCAGCGCCGGCGAAAGGCAGAACAGCGCCAGCTCCGCCGGCGGGTCGGTCAGGCACAGCGAGGTGTACAGCCGGGCGCGGGCCTCCGCCATGGTCTCGCCGTAGTCGGCGAACAGCAGCGGATTGGTATTGGGGAAGGGCTGGCCCGTCACCGGGGCGCCGGCGTTGAGCGGCGGACGGCCGTCCTGGCGGCCGTGCGGCTGCGCGTTGCCGGGGGTGTGGCAGCCGTTGCAGGTCACCGTCTCGCCGGCCTGCACCTGCAGCCAGCCCTGATGGCGGGCGCTGATGCGGCGGCCGCGCTCGTCCAGCACCTCGATCGCCAGCGGCACGTTGGCCGGCACTTTGACCATCACCGAGCCGTCCGGCTCGATCGGCGCGTAGCCGATGATCTCGCGCATCAGCTGGCTGCGGCTGGCGCCATAGGCGGTGCTGGGCACCTCCCGCACGTCGCGGTCGGGAATGCTCACCGCCTTGAGGATGCGCAGGAAGCGCGCCGGGCGGTCGGCGGCCGGGGTGCGCGCCGGGTCGCGCACGGCGGCGATGCCGCCGGGGGCGGTGTCGACGCCGTCGACATCGTAGACGCTGCGGATATGCAGCACACCCACGCCGTCGGCGACCCAGTCGGGGTTCAGGCCGGCGCCGGGGGCCTGGTCGTGCAGCAGGGTCGGCAGCGGCCGCGGTTTGGCGGCCACCAGGTCGGTGAACATCACCCCTTCCTGCGGCGCCACCACAGGCTGCTGGGTGTTGGCGCGCAGGTCGCGCATCCACACGCCGTACAGCGGCGGCGCCGCCCGCGCCGCCGGGTTCTGCAGCGCCTCCTCGGTGCAGGGCACGATGCGCTCGCTCTCGATCAGGCGGCACGGCGTCCAGCTCACCAGCAGGCGGTCGGTGCCGTCCCACAGCGGGTAGAAAGAGGCGAAACGGCCGCCCGGCGAGATGCCGGGCGCGGCGTAGATCGGCTCGGCGGTGGCCGGCGTCTGGGCCGGACCGGTCAGCCCCAGGTACTGGTAGATCGGCTGGGTGTTGTCGGCGTAGCGCTCGGCGTCGATCAGCACGATGTCGCCGCCGCCGTAGGTGCCGGTGTAGGGCATCACCAGCGCGGCGATGCGGCCGTCCGGCATCTGCTTGGGCCGCACGAACTGCACCGTGGCGTTGTCGCGGCCGTCGGCGGTGCGGCCGGTGTCGTGGCTGCGCGCGCCGTAGTACAGCTCCAGGGCGGTGCCGTCCGTGCGCACGCGGTAGAGGTGCATGCCATCGCGGCCGCCGGCCCGCTGCCAGCGGGTGAACAGCACTTCGCCGCTGCTCAGCACCGTGGGATAGAGATCGTGGCTCTGGTTGAAGGTGATCTGGCGGATGTCGCTGCCATCGGCGTCCATGACGTGCAGCGTGAACGCGTCCTCGCCCAGGTCCTCGGTCTGATTGGCGAACTGCGGCTTGCCCTCGTCGAGCAGCACCGCGCGCGCCTGGCGCTGGCGGGTGGAGCTGAACACGATGCGGCCGTCCGGCAGGTAGTGCGGGGCGATGTCGTGGCCGGCCTCGGCCTCGATGTCGGAGGCGATGACGCGCCGCAGCCGGTCGCTGGGAATGTCGTACTCCCAGATGTTCCAGGTCGGCTGCTCGTCCTCGTCGGCGTTCTCGATCAGCGGCAGGCGCAGCGCGAACAGCAGTTTGGTGCCGTCGTAGGACACCTCCACGTCGCGCACGTCGCCGCGGCCGCCGGTCACGGCGCCGGTGATGTTGCGCTCGGCGGCGCCGGGCGTGGCGCGCTCGCGCAGGTATAGGTCGCCGCCGGCGTTGAAGCGGATCTGACGGCGCAGATCGCTCTGGGTCGGTTGGCCCTGATTGTTGAGCGGCAGCGGCCGTTTGACGTAGGCCACCGGGTAGTCCTGGACCACCGGATCGGGTTCCTGGCTGTCGCTGCCGACGCTGGCGCCACCGCCGCAGCCGGACAGGCACAACAACGCCGCCAGCGCGCCGGCCGCCGCGTACCACCGAAACGGAAATCCGCCCCCCATCATGCCCATGCCTTCCTCGAGCGGCGCTCCTTAACATTCGGAGCGGCCGCGCCGGTCCCGGCCATGCCGCCGGACCGGTGTAGCAATCAATCCCCGTGGTAGAGCCGTCGATCGACCCTGGTTTTGCCGTCGCCGGACGTGCGCCCATTAACGTGGCGCTATAGTGTTATGGACCCCGGCGCTCGGACGACGCCACGACGTCGTCCGAGCAGCCAAATTACTCCGCCGAGGCAGCGGGCACAAACGGCGATTTGCCAACTGTTTCACGAAATCGAGAACTGTCTTCTTTTTCCGACAGGCGCCGGCAATTTAGCCGACGTATAGTCATCATGGCGCGTCATTGACGCGCTACTTTAATTTTCCGAGTCGAGGGCGCGCGGGGGTAATCGCGCCCTCTCAAGAGACGATAACCAATTAAGGGCTTTGGGCATGGGAGTCGGCGCGAAGGGCCGGTATCGGGCCGGCCTGCGTTCCACGCTGCACTGGGGGATGGTCATCTCGCTGTTGATCGGCGCGACGGCCTCGGCCGGTCCGCGCGAGCAGGCCAAGCGCATGCACGATCGGTTGACCGGCGTGCCGCCGAGCGAGACGGTGCTCGCGCAGATGGCCGAGCGCATCCAGGCCGGCAATGCCGTCGGCGCGGCGCTGCTGGCCATGGAGAACAGCGCCTTTTACAACGTCACCCTCAAGAACCTGGCCACGCCCTGGACCAACCGCGAACAGACCGTGTTCGCGCCGCTCAACGACTACACCGCCACCGTCATTGGCCTGGTGCGCGACGGCGCCGACTTCCGGCGGGTGCTCTACGACGACGTGCTCTACGTCGGTACCGCCCCCGGCCTGCCGCCGTACTCGCCGAGCAACAACGACCATTACGAGGAGATGGAACGGCGGGGCGTGGACCTCAAGCAGTCGCTGCAGCCCGCCGCGCAATCGGCGCTGCTCGGCATTCCGCCGGAGGCCACCGCCGGGGTGATGACCAGCCGCGCCGCGGCCAAGGCCTTCTTCTACGCCGGCACCAACCGGGCCATGTTCCGCTACACGCTGCTCAACCACCTTTGCCGCGATCTGGAGCAGATCAGCGACACCAGCCGCCCGGCCGACCGCATCCGCCAGGACGTGTCGCGCAGCCCCGGCGGCGATAGCCGGGTGTTCCTCAACAACTGCATCGGCTGTCACGCCGGCATGGATCCGCTGGCCCAGGCCTATGCCTATTACGACTTCGCCTTCGACCGCGACAACGACCCGGAGGGCGAGCGCGGCCGGTTGGTCTACAACGGCGTCGGTAGCGTCGATCCGGTCACCGGCACGCGGGTGCAGGCCAAGTACCTGATCAACGCCGACAACTTCCGCTACGGCTTCGCCACGCCGGACGACCGCTGGGACAACTTCTGGCGGCAGGGCAACAACGCTCTGCTGGGCTGGGATCCGGCGCTGCCCGGCGCCGGCTACGGCGCCAAGAGCATGGGACGGGAGCTGGCGCACAGCGAGGCCTTCGCGCGCTGCCAGGTGGAGAAGGTGTTCAAGACCGTGTGCCTGCGCGCGCCGAGCGACGGCGCCGATCGCAGCCGGATGGACGCCATCACCGCCTCGTTCAAGGCCAGCAACTACAACCTGAAACAGGTATTCGCGGAGACGGCCGTTTATTGCATGGGCGAGTAGACGGCCGGTCGCGGCATGTTCGCCGGCGGGGGCGGCGAGATGCGGATGGACGGTTCGAGCCGTCGCGCCGAATCCGCGACGTCCGCCGGGAACCGGAAGGCAAGGCCCGGACGTTTTCCGGAGACAACGATGGATAAGCTCAGTCGATACCCACACAGCGGGCGTCGCGCCACGGCGCCGTGGTTCCTGCCGGTGCTGCTGCTGGTCGCCCTGCTCACCGGCTGCGGTGGCGGCGCCAGCACCGAAACCAAGCCGAACACCCAGGCGCCGGAGGTGCGCGACTACACCGGACCGGCGCCGGCCAACGACGACGTGCAGGCGTTCCGCGTCAATCTCTGGGAGAACGTGCGCGGCGCCAACCGCTGCGGCGCCTGCCACGGCGTCGGCGGCCAGGCGCCGCAGTTCGCCCGCAGCGACGACGTCAACGCCGCCTACGCCGAGGTCGGCCCGGTGGTGAACCTGAGCAGTCCGATCGATTCGCGCCTGGTGACCAAGATCGCCGGCGGCCACCACTGCTGGCTCGACAGCGACGTCGCCTGCGCCTCCATCCTCGCGGTCTGGATCAGCAACTGGGCTGGCGGCGGTAGCGGCGGCGAGGCCACCGAGATCGAACTGGAGGCGCCGCCCGAGCGCATTCCGGGCGCCGCCAAGGCCTTCCCCGACGACCCCGGGGCGTTCGCTTCCACCGTGCATCCGCTGCTGGTGCAGCACTGCGCGTCCTGCCACGTCAGCGGCGCGCGTACGCCGCAGTCGCCGTTCTTCTCCGAGAGCGATGTCGTCACCGCTTACGCCGCGGCCAAGAGCAAGATCAACCTGGACAACCCGGCCGAGTCGCGGCTGGTGGTGCGGCTGCGCGAGGAATCGCACAACTGCTGGAGCGACAGCTGCGAGGCCGACGCCCAGGCGATGGAGGCGGCGATCGCCGCCTTCGCCGCGCCGATCGAGGTGCGCGAGATGGATCCGGCCCTGGTGCTCAGCCGCGCCGTGCGGCTGACCGACGGCATCGTCGCCGCCGGCGGCAACCGCTACGAGGGGAGCCTGATCGCCAAGTACGAATTCAAGGAAGGCGCCGGCTACATCGCCTACGACACTTCCGGCGTGGAGCCGGCCGCCAACCTGACCCTGAGCGGTGACGTCGGCTGGGTCGGCGGCTGGGGCCTGGACCTGCGCGGCGGCAAGGCCCAGGCCAGTACCGCCGCCAGCCGCAAGCTGGCGCGCATGATCAAGACCACCGGCGAGTTCTCGGTGGAGGCCTGGGTGGTGCCGGGCAACGTCACCCAGGAGGGGCCGGCGCGCATCATCAGCTACTCGGCCGGCACCGGGGCGCGCAACTTCACCCTGGGCCAGACCCAGTACTCCTACGATTTCCTGGTGCGCTCCAGCCGCACCGACGGCAACGGCGAGCCGGCGCTGTCCACGCCCAACGCCGCCCAGGTGCTGCAGGCCACCCAGCAGCATGTGGTGCTCACCTACACCCCTAGCGCCGGGCGGCGCATCTACGTCAACGGCCGGCTGATCGAGCCGACGGACGACGGCGGCGGCAGCCTGGCCGACTGGGACGACACCTACGCGCTGGTGCTCGGCAACGAGGCCTCCAACGACCGTCCCTGGCAGGGCAAGCTGCGGTTCGTCGCCATCTACAACCGCGCTCTCACCCCCGAGCAGATCACCCAGAACATGGCGGCCGGCGTCGGCGAGCGCTACTACCTGCTGTTCCGCGTCGGCCATCTGATCGGCGTCGAGGACGCCTACCTCCTGTTCGAGGTCAGCCAGTTCGACGACTACAGCTACCTGTTCCACCGGCCGACCCTGATCGCGCTCGACGGCGGGCGGCTGAGCGCCGACCTGCCCATCCAAGGCATGCGGCTCGGCCTCAACGGCCGCGAGGTGAGCGTCGGCCAGGCGTTCCGCACGCTCGACGTCACGGTCGCCGCCGACAGCGACCTGCGCGCCGGTCAGGTGCTGACCACCCAGGGCGCGGTCATCGCCCGCGAGCGCGGCCCCGAGCAGGATGAGTTCTTCCTGACCTTCGAGCGCCTGGGCGACCACAGCAACGTCACCCTGGAACCGGTGCCGCTGGCGCCGCCCCCGGTCGACCTGCCGCCCAGCCCGGACGTCGGCCTGCGCACCTTCGAGGAGATCCACGCCACCATGGCGACGGTCACCGGGGTGAGCCCGACCGAGCCGGCGGTGGCGGCCACCTTCGACACCGTGCGTCAGCAGCTGCCGACGGTGGAGGCCATCGAGGGCTTCCTGTCCGCCCATCAGATGGCGGTGGCCCAGCTCGCCATCGAGTACTGCAACGCGCTGATCGAGAACCCGACGCTGCGCGCCGACTACTTCCCCGGGGTCGATTTCAACGCATCGGTGACAGCCGTGTTCGGTTCGCCGTCGGCGCGCGATCTGGTGCTCGATCCCTTGCTCGACCGGATGATGGGGCGCGGCCTGGCCAGCCAGCCCGATCCGGCCGAGGTGAAGCAGGAACTGAACGATCTGATCGACCGGCTCACCGCCTGCGGCGGCGGCTGCGCGGCGGGTCGCACCAAGGCCGTGGCCAAGGCGGTGTGCTCCGCCACGCTCGGCAGCGCCGTGACGCTGCTGCAATGAGGCGGAATGAAGAGGACTGATCGATGCTGAGAAAGATCCGTAAGAGCTTTCTGCCGGACGAGCCGCTGCGCCACCCCGATCACCACCGTCCGGTCACGCGGCGGCAGTTCATCGCCCAGGGGTTCATGGCCGGCGCCGGCGTGGTGCTGGGCGGCTCGCTCTTCAGCCTGTTCACCAACCCCCGCGCCGCCTACGCCGCACTCTCCTCCGATCTGGAGGAGCTCAAGCGCCGCTGCGGCATCGCCACCCAGGGCGCGGGCAAGATCCCGTTCATCTGCTTCGATCTGGCCGGCGGCGCCAACATCGCCGGCTCCAACGTGCTGGTGGGCGGTCCCGGCGGCCAGCTGGACTTCCTGCCCACCGCCGCCTACCGCAAGCTCGGCCTGCCCGGCGACATGGTGCCGGCGGTGGCCGGCGGCGGTTTCAACGACCACGTCGATACCACCCTGGGGCTGGCTTTCCACACCGACAGCGGCTTCCTGCGCGGCATCATGAACCGGATCTCGCCGGCCACCGCCGCCAACATCAACGGCTGCCTAATCCCGGCCCGCTCCGAGAACGACACCGGCAACAACCCGCACAACCCGATGTACGGCATCTGGCGCGCCGGCGCCGACGGCGAGCTGCTGACCCTGATCGGCTCGGTCAGCTCCGATTCCGGCGGCAACTCGGCGGCGCCGGCGCACCTGATCGACCCGAGCGTGCGACCGACCAAGGTCGACCGGCCCACCGACGTCACCGGTTTGGTCGACACCGGCAAGCTGGTGGGCGTGCTCGACCAGCGGGACGCGGTGGCGGTGATGGAGTCGATGCAGCGCATCAGCGACAAGAAGCTGGCCAAGGTGGATACCCGCGTGGCGCAGGACGCGGCCATCAAGGAGCTGGTGCGCTGCGGCTACGTCAAGAGCGCCGATCTGGTCGACCGCTACGGCGATCCGTCCACGCTCAATCCGGCGCTGGATCCGCTCATCGTCGGCCCCAGCGGCATCTTCAGCCAGGACGAGTTCAACCGCGACGCCGAGTTCCGCAAGACCGCCTCGGTGATGAAGCTGGTGCTCAACGGCTTCGCCGGCGCCGGCACCATCACCATGGGCGGCTTCGACTACCACACCGGCGAGCGCGCCACCGGCGAGCTGCGCGACTACCGCGCCGGCCAGTGCATGGGCGCTTGCCTGGAGTACGCGGCGCGGCTGGGCGTGCCGCTGATGCTGTATGTGTTCAGCGACGGCTCGGTGAACAGCAACGGCGCGGTGGACGACTCGGTCAACGGCCGCGGCAAGCTGGTGTGGACCGGCGACGATCAGGGCACCGCCGCCTCGTTCTTCCTGGTCTACAACCCCGGCGGGCGGCCGCAGCTGGTCGGCGGCAGCGCCGACGCCCAGGCACGCCGCCAGCAGCTGGGCTATTTCCGCCCCAGCGGCGACGTCGAGACCACCTCCAGCCCGGCTGCCAGCAACGTCAACCTGCTGGTGGATCTGGTGGTGCTCAATTACATGGCGCTGCACGGCGAGCAGGGGCTGTTCGCCCAGCGCTTCCCCAACCAGGGGCTGGGCGGGGTGAGCGCGCGCGACCAGCTGATCGCCTTCGAGCCCATCGTCAACGGTCGGATCGGCTGAGGGGATGGCGGTAAAATTTCACGATCTTTTGTTCGTGTAGTTCACAATTTTGTTACGCTCTTGACCAGCAATCGGAAGAAGATGCGGCGTGGCGGCCGACAGTCTCGGCCGCCGTCATAAACCGTAAGCTAACGATTCGATCCGGGAGCGTGCGCCGTGTTTAGAGACGATGCCGTCGCACTCTGGTGGCCCGGATCGCGAGCCGGGAATTCCACTTGATTCTTGAGCGCAGGCGGTTCCGCCACATCATCGCCATCGGCATCGTCGCCTGCCTTGGACTGGTCGGGCTAGCCTACGGCATCTACAAGCGCTTCCAGGCGGTGCTGATCGATCAAGCCCAGCAGCAGCTGCTGCTGATGGCGCGCAATGCCGCCAAGGACATCGACGGTTTTCTGCTGGAGCGGATCGAGTCGCTCCAGCTGCTGCTCGGCCATCCGCTGGCGCTGCGCGATTTCACCAATGCCGCGGCGCCCGGTCAGGAGGAGAGCGCGTTCGGCGAGTCGCTGGCGCAGCTGATGCGGGTGCATCGCGATTCGGTGCGGCTGGTCGAGGTCTACGATGCCGACGGGCGGCCGCTGCAACGCTATCCCCACGGCGGTTTCGAGGCACCCGCCGCCGAGCGCGAGGCGCTGCTGGCGGAGGCCGCGTCGCTGGGGCGGCCGGTGGTCGCCGATGCCCTCGTCGAGATCGAAGGCCAGCGTTTCATCGCCATCGCCGTGCCGGTATTCGATACGCTGTCGCAGCGCCAGCGGCCGATGGGCATGGCCTACATGCTGATCGACCTGTACGGGGTGCTGCAGCGCTACATCCAGCCCCTGCGTCCCTACGGCTCCGGCTACGCCTGGCTGCTCGACGCCGAGAGCCGGGTGATATGGCACCCCGATCCGGACTCGATCGGCCGGCTGGTAAGCGAGGCCGCCCCGCGGTTGGCGCCGCACGCCGACCTCAAGCCCCTGACCGAGGCGGTGGCGCACATGCGGCTGCGGCCGGACGGGGCCGGTTCCAACCAGTTCAGCACCTGGCGCAGCGACCGCCAGCACACCATCGTCAAGCTGATGGGGTTCGCGCGGATCGGCGTGCAGCGCGACGGCCTGACGGTGGCGGTGACCGCCGACTACGACGACGTCATTAGCCCCGTGGCGCACTTCGCGCAGCTGGTGGCGCTGCTGTCGGTGGCGATCGTGCTGGTCATGGCGGCCGGCGGCGCGGTGCTGCTGGGCGTCGAGCGGCGCGCGCAGCGTCAGCTCCGCGAGCACCTGCTGCGCGCCGAGCAGGCGGCCGAGCAGGTGCGGCTGGCCGACCGTATGTTCGAGAGTGCGGCCGACGCGGTGTTCATCTGCGACACCAAGGGCCGGCTGCTACGGGTCAATCCGGCTTTCGTCGAGCTCACCGGCTATCAGGCCGGCGATCTGCTCGGGCCCGACAGCCCGCTGACCTATGCCGAGGCCGATTCGCTGACGGCGTTCTACCACCGGCTGCGCGTGGCGCTGCAGCGGGAAGGGCACTGGCGCGGCGAGGTGCGGGGCGTGCGCCGCAACGGCGAGGTCTTCCCGGGCTGGCTCAGCTTGACCGCGGTCGCCGACGCCCAGGGCCGGCTCAGCCACTGCATCGGCTTCCTGTCCGACTTGAGCCGGCAGCGGCAGCTGGAGGACGTGGTCCACCGGTTGTCGCACTACGACCCGATCACCGGCCTGCCGAACCGCGCGCTGCTGCGCGAGCACCTGGAGCACGAGCTGCAGCAGGCGCAGCGCAACGGCACCCGCCTGGCGCTGCTGTACATCGACCTGGACCGCTTCAAGCTGGTCAACGAAACCTTAGGGCGCGAGCTCGGCGACGCCATCCTGCGGCAGGTAAGCCGGCGGCTGGCCCATCTGCAGGAGCCCGGCGCGGTGCTGACCCAGCCCGGCGGCGACCAGTTCGTGCTGCTGCTGCCGGATCTACGCGACACCGAGCGGGTGGCAGTGGTGGCGGCCGAGGTCCAGCGGCTGCTCGAAGAGCCGGTGGTGCTGGAGGGCTATCGGATCAGCGTCAGCGCCAGCATCGGCATCAGCATCTACCCCGACGACGCCGATGGGCCCGAGCTGCTGCTGCAGCACGCCGAAGCGGCCACCTACCACGCCAAGTCGGCCGGCGGCGCCTCCTACCGCTTCTTCACCGAGGACATCAACGCCCGCGCCATGTACCGCCTGCGGCTGACCCAGGCCCTGCACGAGGCGCTCACGCGCGGCGAGCTGAGCCTGGTCTACCAGCCGCAGTTGGCGCTGCGCAGCGGCGAGGTGCGCGGCGTCGAGGCACTGCTGCGCTGGCAGCATCCGACGCTAGGGCCGGTGTCGCCGGCGGAGTTCATTCCGCTGGCCGAGGAGACCGGCCTGATCGTGCCGATCGGGGCCTGGGTGATCCAGGAGGCCTGCCGCCAGGCCAAGCGCTGGCAGGACGCCGGCTGGCCGCTGCGGGTGGGGGTGAATCTGTCGCTGCGCCAGTTCCAGAGCGGCGACCTGCTGGAGGTGGTGGAGAAGGCGCTGCGCGCGAACGGCCTGGAGCCGCGCTCGCTGGAGCTGGAGATCACCGAGAGCCTGGCGATGGCCGATCCGACCGCCATCACCGCCACGCTGAGCGCGCTGCGCGAGCTGGGCGTGCAGCTGGCGCTGGACGATTTCGGCACCGGCTACTCCTCGCTGGCCTATCTGCGGCGCCTGCCGCTGGACCGGCTCAAGATCGACCGCTCCTTTACCCACGACATGGAGAGCACGCGGGACGGCAAGGTGCTGACCGGCACCATCATCTCCATGGCGCACGCCCTGGGCCTGACGGTGATCGCCGAGGGTGTGGAAACGGCCGGCCAGCAGGCGCTGCTGGCCCAGCTCGACTGCGACGAGATCCAGGGTTACCACCTGGGCCGGCCGATGCCGGCCGTGGAGCTCGAGGACTGGCTCCGCGCCAGGGCCCGCGCGGCAGCGCTGCTGGCGTAGCGGCCCCGGTTACGGCCGCCAGACCAGATGCAGGCGCTGGCGCCAGGCCTCGGTCAATGCCGCTTGCACTTCGGTCGGCGTCACGGCCGCCACCTGCGCGAGCCGCTCCTCCAGGTCCGGATGGCGGCCCAGGTAGAAGTGCTCGCGCGCCAGGCGCTCCATGTAGTGCTCCAGGGTGTCCTGCTCCAGCGCCAACGCCGAGGCGATGTGGTCGCGGGCGTCAGCCATCTCCTCGGCGCTGGGGCCGTGGTCGAGCAGCAGCTCCAGGCACTGCTCGATGGCGTGCCGGCAGCGGTCATAGTCGCGGGGCCGGCAGGCGGTCTGGATGATCCACAGCCCGCAGTCGGAGAAGGTCTCCAGCGCCGAGCGGATGTCGTAAACCAGCCCCAGCCGTTCGCGCACCTCTTGGAATAGCCGCGAGGACACGCCGTCGCCCAGCAGATAGTTGCCGATCGCCGCCGCCGGCAGGGTGCGCGCACCGGCCGCCGGCGCTGGCATCACCCACACCAGATGCGCCTGCTCGGTCTGCTGCCGCTCGCTGCGCTCGCCGCCCTGCAGGATGGGCGCCACCGTGGCCGGCCGCTTGCCGGCCGGCAGCCGCTCCAGCGGTGCGCAGCGGGCGACCAGGGCGTCGTGATCCACCGCGCCCACCGCCACCACCGCCAGCCGCTGGCCGGCCAGCAGCCCGCGGCGGTAGAGCTGCAGCGTCTCCACCGTGGCCGCCGACACGGTTTCCGCCGTGCCGAGAATGTCGCGCCCCAGCGGGTGGTCGCCGCAGGCCAGCTCCACCGCGCGGGTTTCCACCGCCTCGTCCGGCGCGTCGCTCTGGCCGGCCATCTCCTGCAGGATCACACCTTGCTCGGCTTCCAGATCGGCGGCCGAGAAGCGGGTGTCGGTGACCATGGTGATCAGCAGCTCGGTCAGCTCGCCCATGCGATTGCTCGGCACCCAGCCGTGCAGCGCGGTCAGCTCGCGGCCGGTGAAGGCATTGACCTGGCTGCCCCAGCGGTCGGTCATGCGGGCGATGGCGCGAGCGTCGTACGGACCGGCGCTCTTGAAGAACAAGTGCTCCAGCAGATGGGCGTAGCCCTGCTGCGAACGCTGCTCGTGGCGCGAGCCGTTCAACAGCCAAAGGCCGACCGCGACGCTGGCGGCGTGGGGCAGCGGGCGGCTGATGACGGTGCAGCCGTTGGTGAATACGGTGGTGCGGATCTGCTCGGTCATGGCTCCTCGGCGGTTGGCGGGCCGCTCCGGGCGCCGCGGCGGCCTATTGTACGCGTCCGGCCGTTCAGCGCGACCTTATGGACTTGGAAGCCGTTCCGGCCTCGCGCATGATGTGCGCCTCGACCCGCGGCGGGCGGGGCGCAAGCACAGCGAGATCGATCGGAGAGCCATGGCGCGGGTGATACTGCTGAACAAGCCCTATTTGGTGCTTTGCCAGTTCACGGACCGCGAGGGCCGGCTCACGCTGGCCGATTACCTGCCCGTGCCGGGCGTCTATCCGGCCGGCCGTCTCGATTACGACAGCGAAGGCCTGGTGGTGCTCACCGACGACGGCGCCTTGCAGCACCGTATCAGCGATCCGCGCCATCACCTGGCCAAGACCTACTGGGTGCAAGTGGAAGGCGTTCCTACCCGCGAGGCGTTGCAGCGGCTGGCCGGCGGCGTCGATCTCAAGGACGGGCGCACCCGCCCCGCCCAGGTGCGGGTGATCGACGAGCCGGCGGTCTGGCCGCGGGTGCCGCCGATCCGCGAGCGCAAGTCCATTCCCACCTCTTGGCTGGAGCTGACCATCCGCGAAGGCCGCAACCGCCAGGTCCGGCGCATGACCGCCGCGGTGGGCTTCCCCACCTTGCGGCTGATCCGCGTCGCGGTCGGGCCGTGGCGCCTGGACGGGCTGCAGCCTGGCGAATGGCGCGAGGCGGACGCCGCGGCGCTTCCGCCGTCGCGCGGATCGCGCCCGCGTCAGGAAAAAACTTGGCGGCAAAATCGTGGTCGCAGCGGTAAAAAACCTGGTCCGTAACGGCGCGTAATTGGCAGGTTCTGATTCGGGGTTGCCGTGCGGCTTTCGGCGACAGGCCGCGGATTGCTCGCCGCGCGCATCGGCGCCATGCTTATCGCCATTACCAGTTGCGTTTCGCTATAACGCTCGGATGCGGCGATGACGCGCGATTACACCCAGTTCCCGAACGATGACCACGGCGACGCTCTGTGGCGCATGTTCCGGAGCGGTGACGATCTGTCCAAGCCCCGGGAAATCGATTTCTCGGTGATATTTCCCAGCGAAGAAGCGGCGCTGAAGTTCGCGGTTCATCCGCTGCGTAACGGCCTGAAAGTGTCATTCTCGGAAGACGAAGAGAACGACGAAATGCCCTGGCTGGTTCAGGCCCACCCGTTCATGCTGCCCACTTTACGAGAACATTACCGGTTTCGAGCACCTGCTCGGCAAGGACGCGGCCAAGTCCGGCGGTAGAAACGACGGTTGGGGTTCGTTCGCCCAGGATCGAGACCGGTCCGCCGCTGGTCGCTCAGGCGTACGCGGCCGCCAGGCCGCGCCGGGCGAGCGTGGCGAAACGGCTCAGCAGGCTGGCCGCTTCCGGCGTCACCCGCACCGCCGCCAGCAGCGCGGCGGCCTCCTCCTGGCGTTCGATTCGGCAGTGGATGTAGCCGCGCATCACGTCGGCCGAGAACTCGGGATGGAACTGCACGCCCCAGGCGCAGGCGCCGACGCGGAACGCCTGATGCGGCTCCTGGGCATTGCCGGCCAGCAGGGTGGCGCCGGGCGGCAGCTCCCGCACCGACTGGGAATGGACGAAGTGGGCGGGGAAGGTGGGCGGCGCCGCGGCGAACAGCGCATCGTCGGCCGCCGCGCGGGCGAGTTCCACGGGGTGGGTGCCGATCTCCAGGCCGTCCGGGCGATAGTCGACGCGCCCGCCCATAGCGTGGGCCAGCAGCTGATGGCCATAGCAGATGCCGAGCACGGGCACCTGTGCCGTCACGCAGTCCCGCAGCCAAGCGGCCAGCCGCTCGCTCCAAGGCTCGCGGTCCGTCACCATCGCCGGCGAGCCGCTGACCACCACGCCCGCCAGCGACGTCGGCGGCGGCAGGGCGGTGGCCGCTTGCGCGTCGATGCGCAGATGGCTGTCCGGATCGCCCAGTCCCGCGGCGATCCAATCGTCGAATTCGCCCGCCGTGCGGCTGATCTGCGGATAGGTGCGGCCGGCCAGCGCGATCAGCAGCGGTTTGTTCGAGTCAGCGGACGAGCGCATGGGTACTCCTTGCTGGAACGACGCGATCTATGGCCCTCGGCCCCCGTCCGCAAGCGCGATCGCCGGGCGAGCGGGTCGTCTTTGGATTGTGTTGCCGGGTAGCCGCTGCGACAATCCGACGTCAATGCAATGGACTTGTTCCCCGTGCGCACAAATCGAATCTTTCCCCTCGTCAACGAGCTGGTGGTCTTCGTGCGGGTCGTGGAGTCGGGGAGCTTCTCCGAAGCCGCGCGCCAGCTGGGGATGACCCCATCGGCCGTGAGCCGGGCGATCGCCCGGCTGGAACGGGAGCTCAACACGCGGCTGCTGCAGCGGACCACGCGTAAGCTCCGGCTCAGCGACAGCGGCACGGAGGTCTACCGACACGGCCGGGACATGGTGCAGGCCATGAAGGCGGCGGTCGCCGTCTCGGGCTCGACCGACAGCGAACCGGCGGGCAAGCTGCGCATCACCGCGCCGCGCGCGCTGGGCCGTTTCCTCGTGCATCCGTACATCCCCGATTTCCTGGCCGCCTATCCCAAGGTCGACGTGGTGTTTCGCCTGGAGGACCGCGACGTCGACTTGATCGACGAGCAGGTCGATCTCGCCTTCCGGATCACCGACCAGCCGCCGCCGGGGCTGATGGGGCGGCGGCTGTTGCGCATCGAGCACATCGTCTGCGCCACGCCGGCCTATCTGGCCAGGCACGGCACGCCGGCCCATCCGCGCGACCTGAAGGCGCACAGCTGCATCGCCCTGAGCGACGAATTGGTGGATTCGCGCTGGCGTTTCAGCCGTGACGGCAAGACCGTCAGCGTCGATATTCGGGGCCGCTACACCATCAACCATGCCGCCGCCCGGCTGGACGCGGTGCTGAGCGGCCTGGGCATCGGCAGCGTGCCGTATTTCATCGCCCGGGAGGCGGTGACCAGCGGCCAGGTGGTCCAAGTGCTGCCGGAGTGGACGTTCAAGACCAACTACTACGGGCAGGCATGGATTCTCTACCCGCCGACCCGCCACCTGCCCAGCCGGATCCGCGCGTTCGTGGACTTCATCGCCGAGCGCCTCCGCAAGGACAAGCTGCTGGCCGCGGCGACGCGCTGAGGCGGCGGCGCGCCCGTGCGAGGGGAAACCCGTAGCGGCCGCGCGCCGATCCGCGCGGACCGTGGCGGAGGCGGTTGCTAGAATCGGCCTTGAGCCTATGACAGCGATACCGACCGCCATGCTCGCGCGCCTGCTTACTCTGGCCTGTCTGCTGCTTCTCAGCCTCGACGCGGGCGCGCAGGCGCAGTGGCTGAGCCTGCCTGGCGCCCGCCAGCAGCTGATCGACGAGCCGGTGTTCGGCGGTCGGGCCTGGGTGTTCGAGGCGGGGCCGCGCGACGGTCCGGCGGTGGTGCTGGTGCACGGCCTGGGCGATATCGGCGCCGATACCTGGCAGGCGCTGGTGCCGGCGCTGGCCGAGCGGTATCGCGTGCTGACCTTCGATCTGCCCGGCTTCGGCCGCTCGACCAAGAGCAACCAGTTGTATTCGCCCGAGAACTACGTCGCCTTCGTCCGTTTCGTCACCCAGCGCTATCTGGGGCGTCCGTTCAAGCTGGTGGGGCATTCCATGGGAGGCGCCATCGGCCTGCGCTACGCCGCCAGCTATCCACAGGACGTCAGCCAGCTGGTGCTGGTGGACGTCGCCGGCATCCTGCATCGCGCGGTCTACACCCAATTCTTGAGCTATGTCGGGGTGGAGATGCTGCCCAGCATCTATCCTGGGCAGCAGGCCGATCTCGCCGACCTGGCCGGGCGTGTCCTGCGGGCGCTCGACCGGCTGAATTTCGACGCCGGCGCGGTGCTGCGCACCCCAGCGCTGCGGCGGACGCTGCTCGGCGGCACGCCGACGCAAATCGCCGCCATGGCGCTGGTGCAGGAGGATTTCAGCGGCATCCTCCCCGAGGTCCGGACCCCGACGCTGATCGTTTGGGGCGAGCAGGATCCGATAGCGCCGCTGCGCACCGGCAAGCTGCTGGCCTCGGCCATTCCCGGCGCGCGGCTGCGGGTGCTGCCGGGGCTGCAGCACGTACCGATGCAGGAGGACGTGGCGCTGTTCAACGATCTGCTCGCCGAGGAGCTGGCGCGCGACGCGGCGACGCTGACCCGGCTGCAGGCGCAGGCAGCCTACGCGCTGGCGCCCGAGCCGCCGCGCGATGAGCGGATCGGCCGCTGCAGCGCCGACCGCGATCGGACTTTTCGCGGCGACTACCTGGCCATCGAGATCAGCGGTTGCCGCAACGTCCGCCTGGTGGACGTGCGCACCACGCTGCTCACCGTGCGCGGATCGGAAGTGGAGATCGAGAACTCGCACATCCTCGGCGAGGATATCGGCATCCGCGCGCAGGGCAGCGAGCTGAAGATCACCGGCGGCAGCGTGCGCGGCGATGTGGCGATCGAACTCGACCGCAGCCGCGTCGATCTGGCCGGCGTGCGGGTGGTGGGCGGCCGGGCCGCGCTGTTGGCGGTGGGCAGGCAGCGCAGCGAAGCGATCTTTTCGGTCAGCTGGCTGGTGCGCGATGGGCGGGAGACCGCCCGACACGAAGTGCGCGCACTGCGACCGAACGAGAAGCTCTAGGCCGCGGCGGGCGACCGGGAGCTCCTCCGAGGGGAAGGCGCGGCGGCGGGACTTTTCCCCACAGTCCGCCGCCCCAAGCCTTCACATAACGACCTCAGCGTGTCGGGAGGTGTCGCTATGGACCTTCGCGCCTACAGCATGGAAAAGCTCATCGAGATGCGCCGCGCGCTCGATGACCAGCTCAACGCCGATCACGAAGCGGGCTCCGGCGACCCGGACAGCCTCAACGAGCTGTTGCAGCGGCGCCGGGCGATCGATGACGAGATCGCCGCCCGTCACGGGGCTGATCCCCGCAACACCGAGCATCAGCTGCGCGACGCCGCGCGCAAATGGGGCTACGCCTTGAGCGAAATGCTGACCGGCATTCTCTCGCCCGAGGAGCGGCGCGCGCAGCACCCGCGCTATCAGCATCCGTTCGATCCCAATCTCGACTGGAGCGGCGTCGGTCCCAAGCCGGACTGGGTGCTGCAGTGGGAGGCCAGCGGCCACTCGGTGGAGGAGCTGCGGATCCGGCGCTAGCCGGCGCGACGCGCGCTCGGTCATGGCGCGCGCGTCGCGTCAGGCCGGGGGCCTCAAGCGGCGGGTGGTTTCAGCACGCATATCGCTTCCGGCTCGTCCAGCATCATCACCAGGCTTTCGCTGACGAACAGCTGGTAGTGGATGCCGTCGTTGCCGGAGTAGCCGGACATCAGATCCTGGCCGACGATCAGCCGTCCGACGTGGCTGTCGACCAGCACCGCCGCGTCGATCGCCGCCTTGTACACGCCCAGCTCGCACAGCCGCCGCAGGTGTTCGAGCTGCAGCATGTCGGTGCCTTCGTAGCGCCGGAACAGGTTGTTGTACAGCGCGGGCGACAGCGCCAGCGCGTAGGGCCCGTGGAAGCCGCTGCTGTCGAGCTTGTTGACCGCCTGCAGCACGTCGTTCAGCGCCTGCTCCACCTTGCCCCAGTCGCCGGCGGCGATCTCGTGCCGACCGCGGGCGGTGAGCAGCCCCTCCAGCCCCAGCTCCGGGAGGCCGTAGTAGATGAATTCCTCCTCGCGCCGCGCCACCGCCTCGGCGGCGTCCTGCACTGGCGTGACGTCGAGCGGCTGGCCCATCTGCAGATGGCCCTGTATGCGCCGCACCGACAGCCCGAACGACTTGCGCAGCATCGGCACCGCCACCGCGCGGCTGACCACGGCGCCGGCCTCGTCGGGCTTGGGCTGGCGGCAGTAGTCGTCGCGGCCCAGCTCGATGGCGGTCAACCCGACGCCATAGGGGCCTTCGACATCCAGGAAGCGGCGGCCGGTGAGCAGGTCGCGGGCGTGCTTGGCGGCGGCCTGGTCGATTTCCTCCCACAGCTCGATGGGGAAAGGGGCGAGGTCACGATTGAGGTAGCTGCTCATGGCGCTTACTCGGTCTTCAGTTTGCCGATGGTGAAGCGCGGCGGCGGATCGCCGAAGCCGTCGCGGGTGATCGTCCGTTTCGGCGCGTAGGTACCCGCCTCATCCTGGCTCTGCGCCTCAGCTTCGACTTCGGTGATCGGGCCGCTGGTGAACAGATAGGTACGCAGCTGCGCGTCGAAGTCGGCATCGCGCCGGCGCAACCACTCCAGCACCATGCAGGCGTGCTCGATCTCCTCGCGCATGTTGTGCAGCAGGATCTCCTTGAGCTGCGGATCGGAGCAGGCGTCAGCGCGCTGTCGATACCAGTCGACGGCTTCCAGCTCCTCCTGCAGCGAGACCAGCGCTTGGTGCATCTGGCGGGTTTCGCCAGTGAGGTCCGACAGCGGCTCGTGGTAGGTTTCGCTCGCGGCCATGGATGTCTCCCGAGCTTGCAGGCTTGGTTTATTCGAAGTTCCGGTACCCGCTGTGAGTTGAGGCGAACGCCATGCGCTTCAAGCCCGCCGTGCTTGCCGGCCGCGGCTGCGGTAGGCTTGGCCGCGTTCTTTCCGGAAGCGAATAGCGATGCAGCCCAGCCGACCCCGACCCGTCCATCCCGAAGGCAAGATCCACGGCGTCGCCGCCTGCGAGGCGGTATTCCGCGCCCGGCCCGACGACATCGTCCGCGGCTATTTCAGCGAAGCCGTGGCCAAGCGCTTCGGGCCGCTCATGCGTTTCCTGGCCCAGCGGCGCCGGGCCTATCACATCGTCGGCGAGGATGAGCTGGAGCGGGTGGCGGAGACCAAGCACCACGGCGGCGTCTGCCTGCTGGTGCGGCGGCGGTCGGCGCTGACGGTGGAGGCCTGGCTGGCGCGCCTGGGCGGGAGCGACGCCTGCCTGCTGGCGCTGGAAGGGGTAGGCAATCCGCACAATCTGGGCGCTATCCTGCGCAGCGCGGCGCACTTCGGCGCCAAGGCGGTGCTGAGCACCGACCCGGCCTTGCTGCAGTCCGGCGCGGCGGCGCGGGTGGCCGAGGGTGGCGCCGAGGCGGTGGCGCTGCTCGAAGCCGATTCGCTGGCGGCTGGATTGAAAGCCCTGCGCGCGGCCGGCTTCAAGGTGCTGGCCACCTCCAGCCACCAGGGCGAGAGTGTGTTCGCCACCGCACTGCCCAAGCGCTGCGTGATCCTGCTCGGCGAGGAGCAGCATGGCCTCTCCGCTCAGGCACTGCGCGACGCCGACCTGACGGTGCGCATCCCCGGCAGCGGCGCGGTGGAGAGCCTCAACGTCAGCGTCGCGGCCGCCATTCTGCTGGCCGAGTACTGGCGGCAGAACGCGGCGCCGGCCGCGCGGCTGCCGGGGAAGCTGACGCTCGGCAAGCGGCCGCCGCGACGCTCCGACCGCTGACTTCGGTGCGCCGGCGGCGGCGCGGAATTCCTGCCGCTAGCTCGGACGGCGCGCTTCCAGCGCGCTTTCGGCCGCCGCCGTTTCCCGCGCTGCGGCGCGGCGGTGAAACAGCCGGTCCAGCGCCAGGTACACCACCGGGGTGGTGAACAGGGTCAGCGCCTGGCTGACCAGCAGGCCGCCGACCACCGCCACGCCCAGCGGCTGGCGCAGCTCCGAGCCGGTGCCGAAGCCGATCATGAGCGGGATGGCGCCGAGCATGGCGGCCAAGGTGGTCATCATGATCGGCCGAAAGCGCGCCAGGCAGGCGTCGTAGATGGCCTCCGTGGCGCTCAGGCCGCGGCGGCGCTGCGCCTCCAGGGCGAAGTCGATCATGAGGATGCCGTTCTTCTTGACGATGCCGATCAGCAGCACGATGCCAATCAGCGCCATGATCGAGAAGTCCAGCCCCCACAGCCACAGCAGCAGCAGCGCGCCGATGCCGGCCGAGGGCAGGGTGGAGAGGATGGTCAGCGGGTGCACGAAGCTCTCGTACAGCACGCCGAGGATGATGTAGACCGCCACCAGCGCCGCCAGGATCAGGATCGGCTGGGTGGCCAGCGATTCTTCGAAGGCCTGCGCCGCGCCCTGGAAGTTGCCGCGCACCGCCGACGGCATGCCGATCTCGGCCTCGGCGGCCTTGATCTTCTTCACCGCGTCGCCCAGCGCCACGCCCGGCGCCAGGTTGAAGAACACGTTCACCGACGGGAACATGCCGTTGTGGTTGATGGTGAGCGGGCCGTTCTCCGGCGACAACACCCGGGCTACCGCCGACAGCGGCACCATGCCGCCGGTCAGCGGCGAGCGCAGGTGGAAGTAGGCCAGACTGTCGGCGCGGCCGCGCAGTGACTCGTCGATCTCCAGCACGATCTTGTACTGGTTGACCTCGGTCTGGACCTCGGCGATCTGACGCTGGCCGAAGGCGTCGTACAGCGCTTGGTCGATGTCGCGGGTGGTCAGGCCGAAGCGGGCGGCGGCGGCACGGTCGATCTCCAGGCGCACGACGCTGGCGCCGAGCTGCAGATCGTGGGAGACGTCGCGCAGCTCCGGCAGCCGCGCCAGCCGCTCGGTGAGTTTGGGGGCCCACTCGTTCAGCAGCGCGCTGTCGGCGCTGCGCAGCGCGTAGGTGTATTGGGCGCGCGCGGCGCCGGCGCCGATGTTGATGTCCTGCGCGGCGCGCAGCGACAGGGTGATGCCCGGCACCTCGGCGAGCTTGGGCCGCAGCCGGTCGATGAACTCGCTGGCCGAAACGTCACGGCCGGAGCGGTCCTTGAGGGTGATCCAGAAGCGGCCGCTGGCCATGCTCTGGCTGCCGCCGGTGGCGCCGATGGCGTGGCTGTAGCTCTGCACCGCCGGATCGGCGGCGACGATCTCGGCCAGTCGCAGGTGCTTGGCGCGCATCTCCTCGAAAGAGACGTCCTCGGCGGCGGTGGTGGTGCCGATCACGAAGGCGGTGTCCTGCAGCGGGAAGAAGCCCTTGGGGATGTACACGTAACCGACCACCGCCAGCGCCACGCTCAGGCCGAACACCCCCAGCATGGTGCGCTGGTGCGCCAGGGTCCAGCGCAGGGCGCGGCCGTAGCCGGCGGTCAGGCGCTCGGCCAGGCCGCCGGGGCGCGCCGCCGGCGGCCGGCGCATGAAGCGCGAGGCCAGCATCGGCGCCAGGGTGAGCGAGGCGACGATGGACAGCAGGATGGCGGCGGTCACGGTGAGCGCGAACTCGCGGAACAGCCGCCCGACCACGCCGCCCATGAACAGCAGCGGGATGAAGGCGGCGATCAGCGACAGGCTGATCGACACCACCGTGAAGCCGATCTCGGCCGCGCCCTTGAGCGCGGCCTCGCGCATGGGCGCGCCGTGCTCCTGGTGGCGGTGGATGTTCTCCACCACCACGATGGCGTCGTCGACGATGAAGCCGACCGCGATCACCAGCGCCACCAGGGTGAGGTTGTTGAGGCTGAAGCCCAGCGCGTACATGGCGGCGAAGGTGGCGATCAACGCCACCGCCAGCACCGCGCCGACGATCAGCGTGGCCGACACCTGGCGCAGGAACAGCCCCATCACCACCACCACCAGCGCCATGGTCACCATCAGCGTCAGCTCCACCTCGTGCAGCGAGGCGCGGATGGTGCGGGTGCGGTCGTTCAGCACCTTCACCTCGACCGAGGCCGGCATGGTCTCCATGAGCCGCGGCAGCGCCGCCAGCACTCGGTCGGCGGTGGCGACGATGTTGGCGTCGGGCTGGCGGCGCACGATCAGGTTGATGCCCGGCTTGCCGAACGGCCAGGCCTGCAGGTAGGCGTTCTCGGCGCCGAGCTCGACCTTGGCGACATCCTTGAGCAGCACCGGCACGCCGTCGCGGTAGGCGACGATCAGCTCGCCGTACTCCTTCGGCTCGAACAGCTGGTCGTTGGCGCCGATGCTGGCGGTGCGGCCGGCGCCCATCAGTGAGCCCTTGGGCTGGTTGACGCTGGCCGCCTGGATGGCGGCGCGGATGTCGGCCAGGGTCAGGCCGTAGGCCGCCAGCCGCTCGGGCGCGGCCTGGATGCGGATCGCCGGGCGGTGCTGGCCGGTGACGTCGACCTCGGCGACGCCGTCGATCTGGCTCATCTGCCGCGCCAGCACGGTCTCGGCCAAGTCGCTCAGCTCGGTCAGCGGCATCAGCTCGGAGCTCACCGCCAGCACCAGCACCGGACTGTCGCCCGGATTGACCTTGCGCCAGGTCGGCAGGCTGGGCATGTCGGCCGGCAGCCGGCCGGCGGCGGCGTTGATCGCCGCCTGCACCTCCTGGGCGGCGGTGTCGATGTCCTTGTCCAGCGTGAATTGCAGGGTGATCGAGGTCTGCCCCAGGGCGCTGCTGGAGGTCATCTCGGTGATGCCGGGCACGGCGCTCAGCTCCACCTCCAGCGGCGTGGCTACCGCCGAGGCCATGGTCTCGGCGCTGGCGCCGGGCAGGCGGGCGCTGACGCGGATGGTGGGGAACTCGGCCTGCGGCAGCGGTGAGACCGGCAGCAGCGGAAAGGCCGCCACGCCGAGCAGCAGCACCGCCACGGTCAGCAGGGTGGTGGCCACCGGATGGTGGATGAACCAAGCCGAGAGGCTGGGGCGCGACTCGCTCACGGCGCCGCTTCCGAGGCCGGGGCCGCGATCCGCACCGCGCTGCCATCGCGCAGCCGCGCGTGGCCATCGGTGACCACCAGGTCGCCGGCGGCCACGCCCGCGGCGATCACGGCGATGTCGTCGTCTTCGAAGGCCACCTGCACCGGCGCGACCCGCGCCCGCCCGTCGTCGACGCGGAACACGAAGCGCTGCGCCAGCCCTTGCCGCACTGCCTTCGCCGGCACCACCACCGCGTCACGGAGCAGCTCGGTGGTCAGCGCCACCGCGACCGACTGGCCGGGCCACAGCCGCCGCTCGGCGTTGGCGAACCGCGCCTTGAGGCGGATGGTGCCGGTGGTCTGGTCGACCTGGTTGTCGATCACGCTCAGCTCGCCGCTGGCCAGCTCGGTGCCGCCGCCCCGGTCGAACACGGTCACCGGCGCCCGCCCGCCCAGGGCGGTGAGCCGCGGCAGCCAGTCCTGCGACAGATGGAACACCACGTCGATGGGGTCGATCTGGGTGATGCTGACCAGGCCGTTGCCGTCGCTGCTGCGCACCAGGTTGCCGACGTCGACCCGGCGCATGCCGGCTTGACCCGAGACCGGCGAGACGATGCGGGTGTAGGACAGCTGCACCTCGGCGGCGGCGATGGCGGCATCGTTGGCGCTCAGCGTCGCCTCCAGCTGCTCGACCCGGGCTTCGAGCTGATCGTATTCCTGCCGCGACACCGCTTTCGCCGCCAGCAGCCGCTGCGCCCGCTCCAGCTCGCGGCGGACCGAGCGCAGCTCCGCTTCGTTGCGCCGCTTTTCCGCCCGCGCCTGGGCTAGCTGGGCGCGAATGGCGCGGTCGTCGATGCGCGCCAGCAGATCGCCCTTGTTGACCTGCTGGCCTTCCTGGAACAGCAGCTCGGTGAGCACGCCGTCGATCTGGCTGCGGATCACCACGCTGTGCATCGACTGCACCGTGCCGACGGTGCGCACCACGCGCGGAACATCACGCTGCTCGGCGCGGGCCACCGCCACCGGCACCGGCTGCGGCGTGGCCTGGGCGGTGGCGGTCTTGGGCTGGCGCCACCAGACGGCGGCGGCGACCGCCACTACCGCCAGTAGCGGTATCAGGATCAGCCAGGGTGTGCGCAAACGATGAGATGTCGTCATGCCGCTACACCTTAGCACCGCCGGAGAGCGCAATACATGACGGAATCGACTGTGGGTATGCGGCCGCCGTTCCGCGCCAGGCTATGGTGCGCATGCATCGACCGAGCGCGGTTTCCCGGTACGCAGTAACCGGGGCTTGGCAGGGCATCGGCCAGCACGTCCCCTCCCTCCTTGTGGGGGAGAGCGTAGCGGGGGGCTGCCAGGGAGAGGGGATAAACCAACCGCGAAGCACAGCTTCCTGATTGACAAGAAGCTGCGTACCGCAGGACGTGTGGGGTCACGAACAGCGCTAGCGGTTACCCCTAGCGTTGTGGATGCCCGCTTCCGCGGGCATGGCGGTTCGGAGCGCTGACAGAAGATGTGTGCCTACGCTAGCCCGGTACCGGAGGCACAACAGAATGCAGGTCGCCTCAGAACGGCCAGCGCTCCGGCGGCAGCTCGAAGCGCACCGGCTCCTTGCGGAACGGGCAGCGGAAGGCCAGCGCCACCGCCGCCAGCCGTAGCCCGCCCGGATCCTTGTTGCCGCGGCCGTAGCGGGGATCGCCGATCACCGGATAGCCGGCGGCGGCGAAGTGGCGGCGGATCTGGTGCTGGCGGCCAGTGAGGATCTGCACCCGCGCCAAGCTGCGGTTGCGCGCGGGGTCGTATCGGAGGAGCTCGAAGCGGGTCAGCGCCGTCTTGCCGTCGAGCGGGGCGTCGAATTCACCGCGTTCGCCCAGCGTCGCCAGATTGCCCAGCACCTCCACGCGGTACTCCTTGTCCACCTTGTTCTTGACGAACAGGCGGCTGAGCGCGGCGGCGGCGCGCGAGGAGTGCGCCACCAGCATCAGCCCGGTGGCCTCGCGGTCGAGCCGATGCACCGGAAAGGAGGGGCGGGGCGGGTGCTTGGAGGTCTCCACCTGGCGCAGCAGCGAGGCGTGGTCGCCGTAGTCCGTGCCCTGGGCCAGCAGGCCGGCCGGTTTGAACCACACGCTGTAGAGCCCGTGATCGGCCACGCAGAAGGCCTGCGGCGCCGGCTGCGCCAGCACCTGCTCGTCGTAGTACAGCGTGATCGTGTCGCCCGGTCTGAGTTCGGTCTTCACCCGCCGCAGCCGGCGCCGGGCGTGGCCGGTCCGCTTCAGCCAGACGGCGCCCTTGTCCATGGCCTCCTTGAGCTTGGCCTTGGACAACGGCGCGAAGGCGGCCAGGAACTCCAGCGCCGTCGCCGGATCGCCTTCCTGCATGGTTTTCTCGAGCCGCAACGGCCTGGGAAACGAGTCGACGCCCATGAAGCAACCTGATGAGCTGTTTCCGGTCGGCCGACAACCGCGGACCGGGGCGGAAAAGTATAGGCCAGACAGCGCGCACTTCGCGTTCCTTTCACCTGGGGATCGGCGCCGCCCCGTATAATCCGCTGCCATGTCGCTACCCATAGACGCCGTCCTACCCGATCTGCTGGCCGCGCTGCGCGGTCATCCCTCCGTCGTGCTGCAGGCGCCGCCCGGTGCCGGCAAGACCACGCGCGTGCCGCTGGCCCTGCTCGACGAGCCTTGGCTGGCCGGGCGGCGCATCGTGATGCTGGAACCGCGCCGGCTGGCGGCGCGCGCCGCGGCGCGCTTCATGAGCGCGCAGCTGGGCGAGCCGGTGGGGCGCACCGTGGGCTACCGCATGCGCATGGACACCAAGGTCGGCCCCGACACCCGTATCGAGGTGGTCACCGAGGGCGTGCTCACCCGCTTGCTGCAGGACGATCCGGCGCTCAGCGACTACGGCTGCGTGATCTTCGACGAGTTCCACGAGCGCTCGCTCAACGCCGACCTGGGGCTGGCGCTGGCGTTGGAGTCGCAGCAGGCGCTGCGCGACGACCTGCGGCTGCTGGTGATGTCCGCTACGCTGGACGGCGAGCCCATCGCCCGCCTGCTAGGCGGTGCGCCGCTGATCAGCAGCGAGGGCCGCAGCTTCCCGGTGGAGATGCGCTACAGCCCGCCGGGGCGCGTCCCCTGGGAGGCGCATCTGGTGCAGGTCACGCGCCAGGCGCTGGCGCAGGAGCGCGGCTCGATCCTGGTGTTCCTGCCCGGCGGCGGCGAGATCCGCCGCATCGCCCGCCAGCTGGAGCCGCTTCTGCCGGCCGATGCCTTCCTGGCGCCGCTGTACGGCGAGCTGACCCAGGGCGATCAGGACGCCGCCATCGCTCCGGCGCCGCCGGGCCGGCGCAAGGTGGTGCTGGCCACCTCCATCGCCGAGACCTCGCTGACCATCGAGGGCGTGCGGGTGGTGATCGACGCCGGGCTGCAGCGGCGGCCGCAATTCGATCCGGTCACCGGCCTGACTCGGCTAGTGACGGTGCGGGTGTCGCAGGCCGCCGCCGAGCAGCGCAAGGGGCGCGCCGGGCGGCTCGAACCGGGCGTGTGCTACCGGCTTTGGTCGGAGGAGGAGCACGGGCGGCTGGCGCCGTTCACCGCGCCGGAGATCCTCGAAGCGGACCTGGCCGACCTGGTGCTGGAGCTGGCCCGCTGGGGGGCGCTCAGCCCCGATGCCCTGGCCTGGCTGGACGCGCCGCCGGCGCCTGCCTGGAACCAGGCGCGCGAGCTGCTGCGGCAGCTGGGCGCGCTGGACGCCGAGGGCCGCATCACCGACCACGGCCGTGCCCTGCACACGCTGCCGCTGCATCCGCGGCTGGCGCACATGCTGCTCACGGGGCAGTCCCTGGGCTGGGGCCGGATGGCCTGCGAGCTGGCGGCGCTGCTCTCCGAGCGCGACGTGCTGGTCGGCGTGCGCCACTGCGACGTCCAGGCCCGCATCGCCGCGTTGCGCGGCGAAGGCGGCGCGCCGGTCGATCGCGGCCGCCTGCAGCGGGTGCGGGAGATGGCGCGCAACCTCCAGGAGCGCCTCAAAGGACCGGCGCGCCCGGAGCAGGCCGACAGCGCCGGCATTCTGCTCGGCGCCGCCTACCCGGAGCGCGTCGCCCAACGCCGCGCCGGCAAGACGCCGCGCTTCCTGCTCGCCAATGGCCGCGGCGCGCTGCTGGCCGATGACGATCCACTGCGCGAGTCCGCCTTCATCGTCGCCGCCGAGCTGGACGGCGACCCGCGCGAGGCGCGGGTGTTCCTGGCCGCCGGCCTGGGGCGCGAGGCGTTCGAGCGGCACTTCGGCGCCCGCGCCGAAACTCGCGAGGCGATCGGCTGGGACGATGCCGCCGACGCCGTGCTGGCCCGGCGCCAGCGGCGCTACGGCGCGCTGGTGCTGGAGGACGCGCCGCTCGCCCAGGTCAGCCAGGAGCTGATCGTGGCCGGCTTGATGGAAGGCGTGCGCCGCCGCGGTCTGGCGGTGCTGCCTTGGACCGACGCGTTGCGCCAATGGCAGGGGCGGGTGCTGCTGATGCGGCGGGTGGACGGCGAGGACTGGCCGGACGTCAGCGACGAGGCGCTGCTGGCGCGCCTGCCGGAGTGGTTCGCGCCCTACGCCCAGGGCTTCAGCCGGCTGGCGCAGCTGCGCGAGTTCCCGCTGCGCGAAGCGCTGGCCTCGCTGCTCAGCCACGAGCAGCGGCGGCTGCTGGAGAGCGAAGTGCCCAGCCACTGGCAGGTGCCGAGCGGCTCGCGCATCGCCATCGATTATCTGGCCGAGGGCGGGCCGGTGCTGGCGGTGAAGCTGCAGGAGATGTTCGGCGCCCGGGATACGCCGCGGGTGGCGCGCGGCCGGGTGCCGCTGACCCTGCATCTGCTCTCGCCGGCGCAGCGGCCGGTGCAGGTCACCCAGGACCTGGCCGGGTTCTGGCGCAGCGGCTACTTCGAGGTGCGCAAGGATCTGCGCGGCCGCTATCCGCGCCATCCCTGGCCGGACGACCCCCTCAGCGCCGAACCGACCCGGCGCGCCAAGCCGCGCGCCTGAGCGGCCCAGCGCGCCTCGCTCCCAGCCCACCTATCGGTCCGCCGCGCCCTGAGCTAGGCTAGCGGTGAGCGTCAGGAGAGCTTGCTTCGCCACCCCGCACGGTCTCTCTGTGCTGTGGAGCGCTCGCCCGATCAGGCGCTAAATAAAGTGAGAAAAATCAACGTGCCGCCTATCGGTCCGGGAGCGGTGGTGGATTGACTAAGGAGTATGGAATGAAGCAGGCGGTTCAATCGTTGTGGCAAGAGTTCAAGGCGTTCGCCTTTAAGGGAAATATGATCGACTTGGCGGTTGCCGTGGTTATCGGTGGCGCCTTCAGCAAGATCATCGATTCCCTGGTCAAGAACGTGATCATGCCGGCGGTCGGCTTGTTGTTGCCGACCGATCAGTCGTATCTGAACTGGAAACTGACCATTAACGGTCACGACATTCCCTACGGGCTGTTCCTCGGGGAGCTGCTCAACTTCCTGATCGTCGCCTTGGCCGTGTGGTTGTTCATCGTCAAGCTGCTCGGCGCGCTGCGCCGCGAGAAGCAGCAGGAGGCCGCCGAGCCGACGCCTCCGCCGCCCCCGAGCCCGGAAGTCGAGTTGCTGACGGAAATCAGAGACTTGCTGAAGCAGCGGTCGTGATCTCCGCTGGGCGGACATGAAAAACGGCCGACGGGCGCAACGCTCGTCGGCCGTTTCTACAGGGCCGGTTCGACCGCCGAACCGACCCCGGGAGCGAGCCTATCGGCTGAGACGCTTACCAGCGCTTGGCCGGGCGCGGGCCGCCGGCGGGCTTGCGGTCCTCGGCCTCGTTGATACGCAGGCTGCGGCCGCCGAACTGCTTGCCATTCAGCGCCTGGATAGCGGCGTCAGCATCCTGGGCAGCCATCTTCACGAAACCGAAGCCGCGGGGCCGGCCCGTCTCGCGATCGGTCATCAGGCGCACGGAGTCGACATTGCCGTAAGCGGCAAACAGATTCCGGACCTCGTCTTCGGTGGCGGAGAAGGGCAGGTTGCCCACATAGATAGACTTCATAAAACGGCTCTTTCACTCAATAACAATGGCACTACCCAGGCATCGTCGCGGACACCGGGGCTGTTAAGAGTGGTTCGCGACGGAAAAGTTCCCGTGCTCGCGAGCCACTCATGCGGTCGTACCGCCGTCGTCTATCGGAAATCCACCAGAAAAACGAGGTCAAAGCCCCGTAATCGACAGGGATTGCAGAAGATGATCGGGTTCGATCGCACAGCCGACGATATAGCACTCCCGAGCGCCGTGCAATCTCTTTTTTACGTGTTTTTCCTAGCGATACCGGTTGCTTATGAACCGGCCAAGGGGGACGGCCCGCGCGGCTCGACGCCGGGGGCGTCCGAGGCCACCGTCGGAACATTCCGAGAATCTGTTAGAGATCTGTAACTCCGCTACCGGCATGGTGGACGGGTCGCTGGAACGCGGCTGCGTAGCCAGAGCGCCGGACCGGCCGTGGGAGAGGCGCCACCGCTGAATGCCGCGGTGCGCGCAGCGCGGCCGCGGGTCCGACGCGCCAGGAGCCGAACAGGCCCGATGTTTCGTCGGTGAGGCGGATATGAACCGGGTTTCCTTGCTGCAGCGACCGCAGGTCGCGGAATCGACCTTCATCTTACCGGCGGAGGACGGCTATCCCCTGGCGGCGACCGAGTTCAGCCGAGGAGACAGGCGCGGACCGACGGTGCTGGTAGCGCCCGACATCGGCCTCTCCCGCCATTTCTACCGCGAGTTCGCAACCTTTCTCGCCCAGCGCGGCTTCACCGTCATCACCTGGGATTGGCGCGGCACCGGCGACAGCCGCCGGCCGGAGCCATCGTCGAATGCCGCTCAGCTGCAGGATTGGGGGCGGCTCGACCTGAGCGGCGCCATCGCCTGGGGGCGGCGGTGCAGCCAGGGCGCGGCGCTGGCCGTGGCGGCGCACGGCGTCGGCGGCCAGTTGCTGGGGCTGGCGCCCAACGCCGACGAGCTGACCGCGGTGGTGACGATCGCCGCGCCGGTCGGGTACTGGGGCTACTACGCGCGGCCGCTCAAGTACCTGGGCGCCATGTTCTGGTACGGGGCGGTGCCGTTGCTGCTGCGACTGTGCGGCCGTTTGCCCGGACGCCTGCTGGGGCTGCGCGAGGACGTGCCCGCCGAGGTGGCGCGGCAGTGGGCGCAGTGGAGCCGGTGTCGCGGCTACCTGGGCGATTACCGCGGGCATCGCCGTATCACGGGGCCGATGCTGGCGTTCAGCTTCGAGGACGACGTGCAGGCGCCGCGCCGCGCGGTCGACGCGCTGCACCGCGAATACCGCAGCCGCGAGCTGGTGCGGCGGCACTTGTTGCCGGTCGATCTCGGCGTGGGCCGCATCGGCCATCGCGGCTTCTTCGAGCAGTCGCTGGCGCCGCGGCTGTGGCCGGAAACCGCCGCCTGGCTGACGCAACGCCTGAGCGTGAGGCAGTACTGGCGCGCCGTCGGCTGAGCGGCGCGCTTCCGGCGCGGTCCGCGCCACAATCATCCGAATTGAGCTGGATCAAGTTCCCGGCTGGCTCCCCACAGGGACGGCACGGTAGGCTATCGCGAGCCTTCTATCGGATCGATCAAGGAACGCGATGTCGACGACACCGGCCAGGGCGGTGGCCATCATCGGTGCCGGCACCGCTGGCATGGCCGCCGCTCTGTTTCTGGCGCGCGCCGGCTGGCAGGTGACGCTGTTCGAGCGCTTCGAACGGCCCCAGCCGCGCGGCGCCGGGCTGATGCTGCAGCCCAGCGGCATGTACGTGCTGGAGAAACTGGGGCTGCTGGACGCGTTCCTCGCCGTCGGCGCGCCCATCTATCGCCTGCTCGGCACCAACGAGCGCGGTCGCTGCGTGGTCGACCTGCGCTACGCCGATCTGGGGCCGGGCTACTTCGGCCTGGGCATTCATCGCGGCCAGCTATTCCATCTGCTCTACGAGGCGGTGTGCGCCGCGCCGGTGACGGTGCGGCTGGGGCACGAGATCGCCGGCGTCGAGCGCTATCCCGATCGCGCCTTCGTGCGCACCCGCCAAGGCGACACGCACGGCCCGTACGACCTGGTGCTCAGCGCCGATGGCGCGCGTTCTTACGTGCGCACCGCGCTGGGGCACGGCGTGGAGGTGCGGCCTTATGCCTGGGCCGCGTTGTGGACGGTGCTGACCGATACCGCCGGGGTGTTCGGCGACACGCTGGTGCAGCGTTATCGCGGCGCCGAGAAAATGGTCGGGGTGCTGCCGCTCGGGCGGGCGCCGGACGGCGAACGTGCGGTGGCCGTGTTCTGGAGCCTGCTCGATAAGGACTTCGGGCGCTGGTACCAGAACGGGCTGGACGCCTGGAAGGCCGAAGTGCGGGCGATGATGCCGGAGTTGGCGCCGCTGCTGCCGCAGCTGCAGGACCGCGGGCAGGTGGCGTTTTCCCGCTACGCCGACGTGCGGCTGCGGAACTGGGTGGACGGTCGCCTGCTCTATATTGGCGACGCCGCGCATGGCACCAGCCCGCAGCTGCGTCAGGGCGCCAACCTGGCGCTGTGGGACGCCATGACGCTGGCCGAGTGTCTGGAACGCTTGCCGATTCCCGAGGCGCTGCGCGAGTACGAGCGGCTCCGGCGGCCGCCGGTGCGCTTCTACCAATGGGCCAGCCGCTGGCTGATCGCCGGCTTCCAGTCCAACAGCAAAGTGCTGCCGGCGCTGCGCGACGCGCTGTTTCGCCCGTTGACCAATGCGCCGCTGCTGCGGCGCTATATGCTGGAAACCTTCGCCGGGCTGCGCGGCGGTTTCGTGAAACGGCTGCTGCCGGACGGGTTCGCGCCGGGATTGCGGTCATAGGGGGCCTGGGGCTCGCCATGCGCCCAGGGAATGGACGACTGGAGAGAAGTAAGAGTTGACGACGATGAGCGCCGCCGTGCCGCCAGCTTTTTCCGAAGACAGTCTGCGCCGGGATATCGCCTATCTGGAACGCGCTCTGACATCGCTCGCCGCCCAGGACGCCCCCGCCGCCGCCGAGGCGCGGGAGAACATGGCCGTGCAGCTGCGCCGCCGGCGCAAGCAGCTGCGCGCGCTGCTGGCGGGCGACTTCGACAACTGGCCGCGCTACCCCGACGATCCGTTGGACGCGACGCCCTGAGCCAGGGGGGCCGCGGCGGCCGCGCGTACATCCATCGCGCGTGACCGATAGCCGCGCGTGGGACTTGGCAGGATGGCGGCCACTGCATTTCCTCCCCCCTCGCGGGGGGCGCGTAGCGAGGGGGACGCCAGGGAGAGGGGCCCCATAACCCGCGAAGCGCCTTAAACGGCCCTGTCCGCGGCCCCGTTCGCGGGGACCGCGAGGCATCGTGTCTTCCGCATCCGGCGCCACGGTTTAAATCCGGTCGCCAACTACCCACCTTGAGCCTCAGCGCGGCGTGCGCGCGGAGGAACAATGACGATGCGCGAGGCCTCACCCCGCCAGGTCCTGTCGCTGTGGGATGCGGTGGCCATGATCGTCGGCGTCGTGGTCGGTGCCGGTATCTTCAAGACGCCGGCGCTGGTGGCTGCCCACGCTCCCAGCGATCTGCTGGTGCTGGCGATCTGGCTGCTCGGCGGGCTGGTGTCGTTGGCCGGCGCCCTTTGCTATGCGGAGCTGGTGTCGGCCTACCCGCACCCGGGCGGCGAATACCACTTTCTTTGTCGCGCCTACGGCCGCGATACCGGCTTTCTGTTCGCCTGGACGCGGCTGACGGTGGTGCAGACCGGCAGCATCGCCCTGCTGGCGTTCGTGTTCGGCGACTACTGCCAGCAGCTGCTGCCGCTCGGGCCGGGCGGCGCGGCGGTGTACGCCGCCGGCTCGGTGGTGGTTTTCACCGTGCTCAACATGCTCGGCATTCGCGGCAGCAGCCGCGCGCAGAACCTGCTCACCCTGCTGACGGTGGCCGGTGTGGCCGCTCTGGCGGCGGTCGGGCTGCTGTTCGGCGAGCAGGTGGCGGCGGCTGAGCCCCGGTCGGCGCCGACGGCGCCGGGGTTCGGTCTGGCGCTGGTGTTCGTGCTGCTGACCTTCGGCGGCTGGAACGAGGCCGCCTACGTGTCCGCCGAGGTGCGCGGCGGCGGTCGCCGGTTGGGGCGGGCGCTGCTGATCAGCATCGCCATCATCACCGCGCTCTACCTGCTGGTTAACCTGGGCCTGCTGCGAGCGCTGGGGCGGGCGGCGCTGGCGCGGAGCGAGGCGCCCGCCGGGGCGCTGATGCAGGCGCTCTACGGCCCGCTGGGGGCGGCTTTCGTCAACGCCCTGGTGGCGGTGGTGGCGCTAGCCTCGCTCAACGTCACCATCTTCACCGGCGCCCGCACCAGCTACGCCATGGCGCGCGATTTCCGGCTGTTCCGCTGGCTCGGCTCCTGGCAGGACCAGGGCAACGTGCCGTTGGCGGCGCTGCTGGCCCAGGGGGCGGTGGCGCTGCTGCTGGTGCTGCTCGGCGGGTTCACCCGCGACGGCTTCGAAACCATGGTGGAGTACGTCTCGCCGGTGTTCTGGCTGTTCTTCCTGCTGAGCGGACTGTCGCTGTTCGTGCTGCGCCAGCGGGAGCCGCAGGTGCCGCGACCGTTCCGGGTGCCGGGCTATCCGTTCACGCCGCTGCTGTTCTGTCTTGCCTGCGCCTTCCTGCTCTATTCCAGCCTCAACTACACCGGAGTCGGCGCCCTGGTCGGCGTGGGGGTGCTGGCGGCAGGGCTGCCGCTGCTGCTGCTTGCCCGCCGCCTCCAGCCTGGCATCGGCTCCCATCCGCCCATTTGAACGGAGGAATCGGACGATGAGCATCGCTAAATCGGCTGGCTGGTGTTCGCTGCTGCTGTTGTTGGCGCCGCCCATCGCGGCGCAGCAGCCAGCCACCGTTCCCGACCTCGACGTGCCGTTCGTGCCGACCAACCAGGAGGTGGTGCGCGAGATGCTGCGGTTGGGGCGGGTCGGCCCCAACGACTTGGTCTATGACCTCGGCTGCGGCGACGGTCGCATCGTCATCACCGCCGCCAAGGAGTTCGGCGCCCGCGGCGTCGGCGTCGATCTCAATCCGGAGCGGGTGGCGGAAGCCAAGGACAACGCCAAGCGCGCCGGGGTGGAGGACAAGGTGGAGTTCCGCCAGCAAGATCTGTTCGAGACCGATTTCAGCGCCGCCACGGTGGTGACCATGTATCTGCTGCCGTCGGTCAACATGCGGCTGCGCCCGCGCCTGCTGAGCGAGCTCAAGCCCGGCACCCGGGTGGTGTCGCACGCCTTCGACATGGAGGACTGGCAGCCGGATCAGACCGCAACCGTGGACGGCACCACGGTGTACCTGTGGACCATACCGGCCCAGGTCGCCGGCGAGTGGCGCTGGCAAACCGGCGAGGGGCGGCGCTATCAGGTCAATCTGCAGCAGGCGTTCCAGCAGGTCAGCGGCGAGGCGCTGGTCGACGGCCGTCCGGCCGAGTTGACCGAGGCCAAGCTGGAGGGCGACAGACTGCGGCTGGCGATCAAGCCGGAAGGCGCCGCCGAACCGGTGGTGTTCGCCGCCCGCTACCAGGACGGCAAGCTGGTCGGCGTCGCCGAGGGTATCCGGCCGGATGCCGCCGGCGGCACCTGGGTAGCCGAGCGCGCCGGCAGCCCGCCGCAGGGCTGACGGCCTCCGGTCAGAGGATGCCCGCCTCCAGTCCGGCGGCCATGAACATGCCCAGCTCCTCGCACTGGGCGACGAATTCCTCGCGGAACTCGCCGCGGCAGATCAGCGGCGGCTGCACCGCGCGCCAGCGCAGCCCGGTGACGATGGTCTCCACGGCCCGGCGGGTGCCGGTGCCGTCGTGGCCGGCGCGGATGTAGAGGGCGTACGGCCGGCCCTGGGTCTGTTCCAGGCAGGGGTAGTAGATGCGGTCGAAGAAGTCTTTGAGCGCGCCGCTCATGTAGCCCAGGTTCTCGGTGGTGCCGAGGATGATGGCGTCGGCGGCCAGCACGTCGGCCGGCTGCGCCTGCAGCGGCGGGACGTGGACCGCCTCGACGCCGGCGATGTCCGGGTGGCGGGCGCCGCGCAGCACCGCCTCCACCAGCCGCTGGGTGTTGGGCGAGGGGGCGTGGGCGACGATCAGCAGGCGTTTCGGTGCGCTCATGATCGCCATCATGGGCCGTCGACCGCCGTCCGGCAACCGCCCTGGGCTTGATTGCCGGCGGCAATGCTGGTTTCCTTCGGCGCCACATCCGCGCTCAACAGAGGCTTACATGAATATCGCTAACGATTGCGTAGTGCAGTTCCACTACACCCTCAAAGACGAGACCGGCGCCGAGATCGAGTCGACCCGCAACGGCCGTCCCATGGCCTACCTGCACGGTCATCGCAACATCATTCCGGGCCTGGAGCAGGCGCTGGCGGGCAAGGCGGCCGGCGATAAGCTGACGGTGACGGTGCCGCCCGAGCAGGCCTACGGCGAGCGTCAGGAGGGCAGGGTGCAGCGCGTGTCGCTCAAGCATCTGCAGGGCGCCAAGGTGTGGAAGCCGGGCATGGTGGCGCTGATCCATACCCAGCAGGGGCCGATCCACGTGACGGTGGTCAAGGTCGGCCGCTTCAACGCCGACGTCGATCTCAACCACCCCATGGCCGGCAAGACCCTGACGTTCGATGTCGAGGTGGTGGACGTGCGCGCCGCTACCCCCGAGGAGGTGGCGCACGGCCACGTCCACGGCGAAGGCGGCCACCACCACTGAGGCCGCGGGGGCCTGGCGGCGCCGCTCAGCGGTGGAAAGCCGCCAGGTCCCAGCTCTCGTCGCGCACGGGCTGGCGAGCGCGTACCCCGAAGCGCTCCTCCAACTTGGCCGCCAGCGCCGCGCGCGGTGCGTCCTCGCCGTGCACCAGCGCCACCGGCGGCCGGCCGTCGAAGGCGCCGTACCAGTCCAGCAGCTCGCTCTGGCCGGCGTGGGCGGAGAGCCCGCCGATGGTGTGGATCTTGGCGTTGACCCGGATGGTCTCACCCCACAGGCGCACGTACGGCGCGCCGTCCACCAGACGCCTGCCCAGCGTGCCCTGCGCCTGGAAGCCGACGATCAGCACCTGTGTCTCCGCGCGCCAGAGGTTGTGCTTGAAGTGATGGCGGATGCGGCCGCCGTCGCACATGCCGCTGCCGGCGATGATCATGGCGCCGGCGCGGATGCGGTTGAGCGCCATGGACTCCTCGGGGGTCTCGCTCAGCCGTAGGTTGGGCAGATTGAACGTGTCCTCGCCGTTGCCCAGGGTGGCCATGGCGTCGCTATCGAACAGCGAGCGGTGGCGGGCGTAGACCTCGGTGGCCTGGATCGCCATGGGGCTGTCGACGAACACCTGCCAGCGGTCGATGCCCCAGTCGTGGTAGTGCTTGCGGAACAGGTACAGCAGTTCCTGGGTGCGGCCGACCGCGAACGCCGGGATGAGGATATTGCCGCGGCTGGCGTTGGCCTCGGCGAACACCTCGGCCAGTTCGTCCCAGGTGGCCTGCCAGGAGCGGTGGTTGCGGTCGCCGTAGGTGCTCTCCATGATCACCAGGTCGGCTTCGGCGATGCGGGCCGGATCGCGCATGATCGGCGCGCCGCTGTGGCCCAGGTCGCCGCTGAACACCAGTTTGCGCTCAAGGCCGCCTTCCTCCAGCCAGACCTCGGCGATGGCCGAGCCGAGGATGTGGCCAGCGTCGGCCAGCCGCAGGCGGATGCCGGGTGCCGGCTCGCAGATCTCGCCGTAGTCCAGGCCGCGGAAATGGGTCAGCGCTTGCTCGGCGTCGGCGCGGGTATACAGCGGCTCGACCGGCGGCAAGCCCTTGCGGGCGCGCTTGCGGTTGTCGATCTCGGCGTCCTTCTCGGCGATGAAGGCCGCGTCCAGCAGCATGATCCGGCAGAGATCGCGCGAGGCGCGGTGGGTGTAGATCTTGCCGCGGAAGCCGGCCTTGACCAGCAGCGGCAGGCGGCCGGAGTGATCGAGATGGGCGTGGGTGAGGATCACCGCATCCAGCCGCGTCACGTCGAAGGGGAAAGGCTGGGCGTTGCGCTGCTCCTCTTTGCGGTTGCCCTGGACCATGCCGCAGTCGACCAGTACCTGGTGACGCCCGCATTCGAGCAGAAAGCAGGCGCCGGTGACCTCGCCGGCCGCCCCGAGGAAATGGATGCGCATGTTCGCTGTGCCCCTGATGTCTGTCCCGATGCCGCGGCCGACGCCCATCGGCCGATGTCGGCGTGTCTGTCGATCATAGCGGCATGCGGGGCGGCAGGGGGATTTGTTCGCCTGCGCCGGCGTCTCCAGTATAGTGGCGCGTTTCCGCCGGCCGGCCGCGGTCGGCGCTCGTTTTCGGCCCGCCAGTCACAGGTGCTCCATGTCCGCCGTTGACGCCATTCCCAGCTTCGAATCGCTAGGCCTGCCAGCCCCCATCCTGCAGGCGCTGGCGGATGCCGGTTACGAGCAGCCCACGCCGATCCAGGCGCAGAGCATCCCGCCGTTGCTGGCCGGCTGCGACCTGCTCGGCCAGGCCCAGACCGGCACCGGCAAGACCGCCGCCTTCGCGCTGCCGCTGCTGAGCCGGCTCGACACCGCGCGCAACGACACCCAGCTGCTGGTGCTGACCCCGACCCGTGAGCTGGCCATCCAGGTGGCCGAGGCGTTCCAGACCTACGCCCGCCATCTGGCCGGCTTCCACGTGCTGCCGGTGTACGGCGGCCAGGAATACGGCGGCCAGCTGCGGGCGCTGCGCCGTGGCGCCCAGGTGGTGGTGGGCACGCCGGGGCGGGTGATCGACCACATGCGCCGCGGCACCCTGCAGCTCGGCGCGCTGCGCGCGCTGGTGCTGGACGAGGCCGATGAGATGCTGCGCATGGGCTTCATCGAGGACGTGGAATGGATCCTCGAACAGACCCCGCCCGAGCGGCAGACGGCGCTATTCTCGGCCACCATGCCGGAGGCCATCCGCCAGGTGGCGGTAAAGCACCTGCGTGATCCGGTGGAGGTGACGATCGCCGCCGCCACCACCACCGCCCAGACCATCCGCCAGCGCTACTGGCGGGTGAGCGGCATGCACAAGCTCGACGCCCTGACCCGGCTGCTGGAGGTCGAGGATGTGCAGGGCATGCTGGTGTTCGTGCGCACCAAGACCGCCACCGTGGAGCTGGCCGAGCGCCTGTCCGCCCGCGGTTACCGCTGCGAGGCGCTCAACGGCGACATCCCGCAGCAGCTGCGCGAGCGCACCGTGGAGCGGCTCAAGAACGGCCAGCTGGACATCGTGGTGGCCACCGACGTCGCCGCGCGCGGCTTGGACGTCGAGCGCATCAGCCACGTGGTGAACTACGACATCCCCACCGACACCGAGTCCTACGTGCACCGCATCGGCCGCACCGGGCGCGCCGGGCGCGCCGGCGAGGCGGTGCTGTTCGTCTCGCCGCGCGAGCAGTACCTGCTGCGCGCCATCGAGCGGGCCACCGGCCAGCCGATCGAGCCGATGCGCATGCCCACCGCCGCCGACGTCAATCAGCAGCGCATCGCCCGCTTCAAGCAGGCGATCAGCGACACCATCGCCAGCCAGGACCTGGAGTTCTTCCACCAGCTGGTCAGCGAGTACCAGCGCGAGCAGGGCGTGGATCCGCTCGTCATCGCCGCCGCCCTGGCGCGCATCGCCCAGGGCGAGGAGCCGTTCCTGCTGCCGGAGCGGGAAGAACAGCCGGAAGCGCGCGAGCGGCCGCCGCGGCCCGAGCCCGCCGGGCGCGCGCGCGGGGATAAGGAGCTTTCCGAGCAGGCGCTGGCGCTCAAGGACTTCCCCGACATCAAGATGAAGCGCTACCGCGTCGAGGTCGGCTATCGGCACAAGGTCAAACCCGGCAACATCGTCGGCGCCATCGCCAACGAGGCCGAGCTGGACAGCCGCTACATCGGCCACATCGAGATCTTCGACGACTTCGCCACCGTCGACCTGCCCGCCGGCATGCCCAAGGAGGTGCTGCACATCCTCAAGAAGGCGCGGGTGTGCGGCCGGCCGCTGGACATCAAGCCGCTGCGCCAGAGCCAGCCGGCCGGCGGACGGTCGGCGGCGAAGGCCGACAAACCGCGCCGCCAGAGCGCCAAGCCGGCGCGCTGCGACCGGCGCGGCTGAAGCCGCCGAGGGCGAGCGCGCGGCGCTTGGCGCGATCCGCGTCCGAGCCTGATCCGTTACTCATGTGTTAACTCCCGTGGGCTAGCCTCCCGCGCATTCGGCGTACTCCGTAACAGCCTCTAACAAGAAAAAACTGTGCGCCTGCGCTGGGTCGCTCCGACGGCAACCCGGCGTGCCGGTTTTTTCCGTTGGAGACGCCAAGCACGACGTTCGGGGGGGAAGGGGGGATGGCGCGGAACAGAGTTGCCGCGCGCCGGATCGCATTGGGGTTGGCGCTGGTCGCCGCGCTGGTGGGCTGCGGGCAGCGGCCGCAGGCGGCGCAGACGGTGGAGGCGGTGTTCGTCAGCATGCCGCTGCGGGATGCCGTGCTCAAGCTCGATCCGGTCAGCGGCGAAGTGCTGGCGACCACCAAGGTCGGCCGCCTGCCGCATCACATGGTGGTGGACGAGCGGACCCGCCGGCTCTATGTGGTGCTCACCGGCTCCCAGGCGGTGGCGGAAGTGGACGTCGACTCCGGCGAGCTGCTGCGCACCTTCCTGACCGCGCCCGTGCCCATGCAGCGCGCCGACGGCAGCGCGATCGAAGGCCATGCCGACGGCACCGCCCAGCGGCACACCACCTGCTTCGCCTGCCACAGCAGCGAAGTCGGCGTGAAGCCCACCATCATCGGCAACAGGCCGTTCGCGCTGGTCTTCTCCGAGGACCGCGGTAGCCTGTTCGTGTCCAACACCCGCGGCGCCTCGATCGCCCGCATCGATCTGCGCGCCGGCATGGCCGCGCCGCCGTTGGCGGTGCTGCCGAGCGGCCCCGCGGTCGAGCCCACCGCTCTGGCGCGGGTCGGCGAGCGGCTGTACACCACGGTGCTGGTGCCGCAGCCCGACGACCGCGCCGCCGCGCTGCGCGCCATCGACCCCGCCAGCGGCGCGACGCTGAGCGAGATCCCCATCGGCGCGCGTCCCAACTTCATGCTGGCCGACCACCGGCGCGGCGTTCTCTACGTCGCCAATTTCGAAACCAACACCATCAGCGAGTACTCGCTGCAAGGCGAGCCCCGGCGCGCCTTCACGGTCGGCGCCGGGCCGCAGGGCATGGCGCTGACGCCCGACGGCGAGCGGCTGCTGGTGGCCAACTACTACGACAACTCCCTGTCCCTGGTCGCGCTCGACCGGGGCGCGGTGGAAACCTTCCCGCTGGTGCTGGGGGAGGAGCGCTACGTCAACCCGAGCCATCTGGTGCCGACCGACGACGGCCGCGGCGCGCTGGTCGTCACCAGTGGCACCAAGGGGGCGCTGGTGCGCGTGGACCTGGAGCGGCGTGCGGTCATCGGCGCCGCACCGCTGGGTCCTTTGCCTTTCGACATCGTGGCCGTGCACTCGCACGGCCATTCCAAGCGGTGAGAAACCAAGGAAGAGCTAGCAATGAAACTGAAACAACTAGCGTTGGCGCTATCGTTGGGCCTGGTCTTGGCGGCCTGCGGCGGCGGTGGTGGCGGCGGTGGCAATGACACGGGAGGCGGCGGCGGCAGCGATCCGGGTGCCGAGAATCCGCCGCCGTCGGGCGGGGGCGGCGGCGATACCACCGCCGACATCAACGTGGTGCGCGGCATCGTCTCCGACTTCGCCACCGGCCAGCGGCTGAAGGGCGTGACGGTGACGGCCGGTGGCAGAAGCGTCACCACCAACGCCAAGGGCGAGTACGCGATCGAGGTGCCGGCCGACAAGCGCATGGTGCTGGCGTTCAGCGCCGAGGGCTACGCGCCCGGCTACGAGCAGGTCACGGTCAGCAACGATGCCGCGGCGCTGATGATCGCCCTGAAGAAGCAGGGTGAGCTGCAGTCCTACAAGAGCAACGAGACCAAGACCATCTACCAGCGGACCCAGGTCGGTCCGTACGCGGTGATCTTCAAGCCCAACACGCTGGACACCGACGATATCAACCTGCGCGTGGCGGTCACGCCGCTCGATCCCACCAAGGAGTCCAGCGTTCTGCCCGGTGACCTGATCACCCCCGACGCGGTGCTCAACCCGCTGACCTTCGCGGAGTTCACCATCCTCGACAGCGCCGGCAATCACGTGAACCTCAAGCCGGGCGCCGAGGCGGTGGTGGAGCTGCCGATTCCGATGGAGCTGCGCGGCCGTCCGGAATACGCCCTGGGTGAGACCATCCATTGTTACTCCTACAACCCGGTCACCGGTCAGTGGGAGGACTTCGTGGTCGGCGTGATCACCCTCTCCAGCGTCGACGGCGTGACGCCGGTGGTGCGGGCTTCGGTCAAGCACTTCTCCTGGTACGGTGCTGCGCCTCAGGCCGAGGAGTGCGAGTGGTTCTCCGGGCGCGTGGTCA
>ERZ777003.613-NODE-613-length-66737-cov-7.934690_pt1 | contig 66737 bp, 48 predicted proteins | sample MGYA00374956_ERZ777003 | MGnify/ENA primary metagenome ERZ777003 (study PRJEB29302, sample SAMN06268252) | bioreactor metagenome | isolation source: Joint BioEnergy Institute, California, USA | place: USA:Joint BioEnergy Institute, California, USA | collected...
CCCCGCCCGCCCATGGTGAGTTCACGTATGCGAGTAGACCCGTCTTTCCCCTCCCCCGCGGAGGTACTGTTGGCTTTGGAGGATGTCCGTTCCGGCTCCCCACCGGACCCGCGGACCGCCGCGTACTGCGTCGAAATGGGGCTTCTCACTTACAGCCGGTACCGCTACGCGCTGACCTGGCGGACCGAAGACCCCGAACACATCAGCCTCACTCTCGAGATCGTTTCCGCAGTGTCGAACACCTACCCGCTGCTCAACCGGCTCCTCCATTCGAAAGCCGGCACGTTCGAGGAAGCCCTTGCCCAGCTCAAGGAACGCTACGGGGTGGACCCCGACAACCCGAAGGTCCTGCGGGAATGGTGGGAGCTGGCGCACAGCCCACGCCGAACCTGACTGCCGACCAGCTGAGGGGGTGGACCGTCGTGGCATGTGTCCGCCGACATTGTCACCCGCCTCACCGAACGCCATCCGCGTCTCTTCTCCCGCACCGCCCCTTCGCCTCTGCCCGCGTTGGGTGAGATAGACGACGTGTTGACGGCAGAAGGACTGAGTGTGGGCGGGATCGACGAGGCCGGGGCGGGGCCTCTGGCCGGCCCTATTGTCGCCGGCGGGGTAGTGCTTCCTGCGGACCACGACCTGGACGGGTTGGACGACTCCAAGAAGCTCACCCCCGCTTGTAGAGAACGTCTCTATGAGGAGATCCTCGCCTGTGCGGTCGTCACAGCCGCCCACCAGGTGGACGCTCGCACCATCGACGCTGTCGGCATCCGCCCCGCCAACATTCGAGTGATGTCAACTGTGGCATATGACCTGGCACCGAACGCAGATGTGTTGCTGGTGGACTGGCATCTGCTTCCCCACGCAACACTTCCGACGATCCCGCTGGCCAAAGGGGATCGGCGTTCCGTAGCCATCGCCGCAGCGTCGATCGTCGCCAAAGTGGTGAGAGACCGGATCATGGACCAGCTGGACGAGCTCTACCCGGGTTACGGTTTCGCGACCCACAAGGGCTACGGGACGGCCGCCCACCGTGAGGCGATCCGCCGCCTGGGACCCTCCCCCGTCCACCGGCGATCGTTCAACCTGGGCCTCCCATAGGGGCTGGCCGCAGATGACCCTGCGGTAAGGGCAGCGCTCTTAGTTCTGATAGAACCACGCACCGTCGCTGGCGATCACCGATATCGACAAGGGGCGGGGAACTTCGGGACCGTCGCCGTCCGGGTCGACGCTCACCATGAGCCGATACATGCCCGGGGCAGCCTCCCCCACCAGAGTCTCGGTCACCGCCGGGCTCTCCCACACGAACACCGGCGGTTCCGGCACACCGGCGTTGGCGAGCGGCACACCATCCCACACACCGGTGAACTGGGCGACAGCGGCGCGATGCGCCACATCCAGAGCGGCTTTATCCACCTCAACGAAACTGCCCTCCACATGGGGCAGCTGCACCGTCTCCCCACCACCAGCCGGCAGCTGTGTGGTCACCGGGGCGGTGTCTGTGGGGGTCGCGGCAGGTGCGGTGGGCGGGGTGGTGGCGGGAGTCGTCGGCACCGCAGAAGAAGGAGTGCCTAGTGTGGTGGTTGTGAACTGCTGACCCGGGGTGGCGATGACCTGCTGATCCGTAGGTTCGCCACCTCCGGACATGATGCCGATGAGGATGGCTACAAGCATCACCACCCCCAGCGTGGTGGCGATAGGTCCCGCCCACTGCGGGACGTCGTCCGGGTTCGGTTCGAACAGGCTGTTTCTGCGGAAACGTGCCATGCGTGTCTCCCAAAAGATGGCTTGCCGTCAGGCCTTTGGCTTTGGGCCTCTCAGTCAGCGTCGGCCCGGAGACCCATCACCCGCCGGAGATGTCTCCGCCAGCCCGCTGCCGCGCTGTCTCCGGGCTGAGGTGGCGGCCTCTGCCGTCAGTGCCGGCGCCGACGGCTTCGGAGTTGAGGGATGAATCCCGGGTGGTTCCGCGACGCTGCGTGAGTCTCTCGGCGGCGGCGCGGCGCTCCTCCTCGGAGTTCATCTTGAAGGACAGCTCCGTGTGGGCGCTGCGCAAGCCGAGGATGCCTGTGCTGGCGCGGCCTTTACCGAAACCGAAGCGTTGCAGCACCTGCTCCCGGGTCGCGTCGACGACGTCCCTGTACTTGGTTTTGCCGACGGCAGCCGTCCGCAGAGCTTTCATCCCGACGGAGTCACCTTTGGCGCCGCCACGGATCCGTCCGTAAGTGGCGCGGAACTGCTCGTCGATGCCTGCGGCTTCTTCGATCTGGAGAACAGCAGCTTTGGGAATCTTGTGGGTTGAGATGCGCTCCAGTGGGGAGTAGTCGCCCTGCTCCACTTTGGCGATCTCCCGGGCAGTCAAGAACTGGGTTGCCGACCAGGTGTCGTTCCCCTCGAAGTCGCGGAACCCGAGAGCCACCCCGTACGCTTCCAAGCGGCGGTGATACTCCTGGTCGCTCTCCATCTGCCCATTGTTTCCGTAGCGGCGGGTGCGGAGGTGCTCCGGCAAGTAGTTCACCCAGTGGTACGGGTCTTCGGTGTTGATGGCACGCCCCGAAGCGGCGTCGATGGATTTCGCCGGCAGCGGGATCGCCTTGGACCCGTCTGCGAACAGGTAGTGCCGTGAGGAGCGGGCTTTGCGTTCCTCAAGCGCCTTCCTTTGGGTGTCCGCTTTGAGCTCGGGGTCGACGGTGAGTTCACGGCGGGACCGGTACTCCTCGTAATCGGCGGCGCGGCTCTTGACGTAGTCGGTGCTGATGGCCGCGAGGCGCGCATTCTCGCGTCCCCTCTTGATTCCTTTCCGATGCTCGGCATCCATCAAAGACACCATGCCTTTGCCGGCGTTGCCGAGCTTCTCTGCGGTTCGGTCCACCTTCTCTTTGGTCTCTTTGGTGCGTTCCCGCCACGACCGCTCTTTGGAGCTTCCCCTGCCTCCGTTCCCTCCCAGGCCTTGGGACATGGCCCCGCCAACCGACTGGGTGGCGTTCAAGCCGCCGCGCAGCGTCATAAGGCCCCCCAAACCCAAGGCCTTCAGGATCTTCTTCATCCCGATGATGACCATGAGCGGCGCGGCTGAGACGAGGATGGATTCGAGCATGGGCGGTGTTACCTCAGAAAATCATTGCGATGATTTCTTGAACTATGGACGTTGCGGTGATGACGACCACCAGGATGAGCGACAAGATCACCTTCACGAACAGGGCGGCGAACGTGTAGTTCAACGCCTTGCGGCCGAAATCACGTGTCCTCTCGATCGCCAGGGACAGCAGAGTGATGGGAAGGATCATCATCATTGCCGCCATGTAGATGGAGCCCAGCGCCGCCCCGATCAACAGACCACCTAGCACCACCGCCACCACCAGGGCGTTGAGGAACGCCACGATGCTGGACGCCATCATCCGGGTCCCCTTGTCGCCGGTCATATGGCCGACGAACTCGAGTTCGCTTGCAGCCTGGGCGGCGGCCTGACCGGTCAGAGGCGAACATCCCTCCATCGCAGAGCCGTCCTTCAGGCAGGCGACTTTCCGGTTGTACTGCTCTTGGGCGGCCGAGTAGATGCCGTCGGCTGTGCTTGCCTCCGCAGAGTCGGCTATCAGGTTGCCCAGGAAGCCGGCGCCTTTCAGCCAGTCGATGATCCGCCCACCGAGCCCGGTGCCGGCACCCGCATAGTCGGCGCCGAGGTTGCAGCCGAATTCGTCACGGGTGAACAGCTTCCACTCCTCCCCGCCGTCGCACACCGCCCATTCGAGCAGCTTGCCGGCTTTGGCTGCGTCGTTGTCACCTTCGCTGACGTAGTGGGATTGGGCTGCCCTGCCGCCGTCGATCGCCGCCTGGACAGACGGCGGAATACCGGCCTGGCTTTCCAGCAGGCGGCAGCCGACAGCCTCCCCGATGTGCACGTTCCCGAACTGGGCCTCATAGAAGTTGGTCAGGTAGCTCCCCTCCCAGAACCGGGAGATGAGGCGCTTGTAGGCTTTCTCGTTGTCGCTGCCGCTCAGGTTGCCGTCCGCGCGGGCGTGCAGATGGGCGATGTAATCGACGCAGCCTCCCGTGTTGGCAGAGTCGCGGTTGTTGAACTGCGCCCATTCGGGGATGGCAAGCGAGCTGTTGACCAGGTCGGAGGCTTTTGCAGCAACCCAGGCGGGTGAGCCTTTCGGGAAGTCACCTGGGTTCTGGCTGCGCAGAGCTGCTGTCGTGAGGGAAAGCAGCAGGGCAAGCGGGAGTGCGAAGCGGATGAACTGGGAGAGGAACCCGCCGGACGCCACCCCGAAACGGAACGCCGCCAAGAACACCCCGAACAGGCCCGCCACCAGCCCGAAGCCCATGATCGGGCTGTTGACGGTGATCAGCCGCCAGATGCTTATGAAAGCGTCGTTGACATACTGCAGAGCCACTTCCAGCCAGCGGTCATCCAAAGCCAGGTCCAACAGCCCGCGGATCGCCCGCCAGATGAAGTTGGCACCTCCCAAAAACAGGTTGCCGATCCACTGGGTGACGCCCGCCCCTTCCGCGTCGAACAGGTTCTGGGGGGTCCACAGCTCGGCGTCGTCCCACCGCCACGCCGGCAAACATTCCTCGCCGACGCATTCTTGGGCAAGGACGGTTGAGGTCTGTGCGGATGCCGGGGCGGCGAGGAAGAAGAACTGGGCCACAACCACGAAAGCCATCAGCACAGACAACCCCAGCTTTCGGGATGTGCCGAGTCGTGTGGCCAAGTTGGATGCGCGGGTGATGTCTATGTGCTTCATTTATGGCTGGTTGGCTTTGGTGGCCTGCGGTTGTGACTGTCGCGGCAGAAGGTGCGGTTCCTAGACCGCGAACCTGCTTTTGACACTCACACGTCCACCCATCCGTCATCGTCGTCGGCAGGCGGGAGCACCGGGTCCTGCGGGCTTGTGGGCTCTGGCTGTGTCGCAGGCGCGGAGGCTTCCTTAGGTGTCGGTGTGGGGGCTTCGGTGTCGGGGTCGCCAAACAGGTCCGCCAGCTCACCTCCGTCTTCCCCGCTGCGGCTTGCGGTCTCTCCGCCGCCGAACAAGTCGGCAAGTGACTCCTCATCTGCGGTTTCGGTCACAGGCTGTGCGAGCGGGGCGGGCTCGTGGATAGGTGCGGGGGCGACCGGGGTGTTTACCGGCTCTTCGAAGCCGCGCCCCCCGGTGTATTCGGCCTCGTAGCTTTCGAACGCCGTGTGCAGCCCGTCATCATCCGCTTCTTCGACGCCCACGACGCCGGAGGCGGCGGGGGTTGCCTGTGCGGCGCGTAGTTTCTCTTCCCGCTTCTTGCGGTCTTCTGGGTTGGTGGAGAAAGCTTCCAGAGCTCGTGGGGGGATCGGGCCTAGCACGACCACACCGCTTCGGCCCAGCAGGTCACGGTGCACCGCCAACGGGATCCGCACCGTCCCGTCCGGCATCCGTCTCGGTCCGCAGTCCGCCAAGAATTCGATCCGGTCCTGGCGTGGCTCCAACCCTGCCAGCTGCAAAGCGGCGGCCGCTTCACGGGGGTCACGCATCGACAGGATGAACACCCTCGACAGCAGCGATTCCATGTCGTACTGAAGCAGGTCCGCCACCTTCTGGGTGGCCAGCACCGGCAGCACGTTCAGCGAACGGCCCTTGCGGCCCAGGCCCTCCAGGGCGGCACGTGACTCCGCCTGGTTGAGGAACGTCCACGCCTCGTCGACCATCAGCACCCCGCCGGTTTTGCCGGCCATCTGCTCGAGGGAGACCCGCACCACCAGCTGCATCGCCGCCAGAGAGGAGCGTTGGGACATGGAGTAGGTGGAGCGGTCCTGGTCGGGGCTGGGCAGGTCAAGGTCGCGGTCGAACTCGATGAGGGTGAGGCGCCTGTCCATCTGGAACTCCTCGCGGGGTGTCCACCCGATGCCGAGGGCGAACCGCGGGTCCGAGTTGGCAGCCAGGCCCACCTGACGTTTCACGTCTTCGTCGTTCACATACTTGAGGGCATCCCCGACACAGCGGGCGCCCGCTTTGGCGCCTTCCATCAGGCCGGAGCGCAGCAGGATCTGCTGCTCCTGGGTAAACCCTGTAAGGACCGAGAGGATGTGGGTGGCGGCGATGTCCGCAGCCACATGCGGTTCGGTGAACCTGAACGGGTCGAAATACCCGCCTTCCTCTTCGATCTCGGCCATCGACACCCGCCTGCCGCCGACCAGGTCCAGCGCGGACGCCAGCGTGTCGGCACCTTTCGGGTTGATGAACGTTGTCGGGTATCCGCCGAGCACCGCCTGGACGGCGATGTTGAGCATCAGGTGGGTTTTACCGCCACCCGAGTCGCCGAAGATGGCCATTGACGCCGGCTGGTTGGCTTTGGGGGCGCCCAGCGGGTCGAGGTAGACGGGCACGCCGTCTTCGGCTGTCAAACCGATCAGCGCACCTTCCGTGTCACCCAGCCCTGACCAGGCGTTCACCCCGGCGAAACCTACCATGTCCGACGAGAGGTCCTGGGGGTAGGGGTTGACTCGCTTCACCGAGCAGGGAAGCGTCTCGTCCAGTGCTGCCAGCTGGCGGCCGAGCAGCGGCGTGACCTCGATGTCGTAGCGTGTGCGCAGCTCCTCGGCATACGTCTCGGCGACGTCGGCGTGCACCCGGCGGGCCAGCACGATCGACACTTCGGTGAGCAGCGGGTAGCGGGTTTCGGCGAAGTGGTCGTCGAACGTCTTGGCCATGGCGTGGATGTCGTCGATCTCCCGACGTTCGACGTCGCCGGCTTTCGCTTCCTCGGCCATCTGGTCGTATGCCCAGCGCAGCGCCCGGCGCGCCCGCGCCCGGGCTTGTGCTGGGGGCTGTAGGCGGCCCCGGATCGACACGACGTGGGGGGATTCTTGGTGGTTGAGGGCGTCCAGCAGCCAGGTGTCGTAGGGTGCGGTGAGCTGGGGGCGGTGGAAATCCGAGATGGCTGCCATCTGGATCTCGTCGAAGTCGTCGATGACCAGATGGTCCCACTCTTCGATGATCCGAGCCTCAGGGCCGCGGCCCAGGTTGTACCAGCTTTCCAGCTGCATGGTCTCCTCGCGGGTGGGCATGCGGCCTCCCGCCCGGGTGAGGATCATCTCCATCTCTTTGCGGTCCGCCTCGTAGGCGTCCAGCTCGGGGACGTCTTCTCCCAGGACCTTGATGGCGATGTCCTTGATCTTTCCGGCGACCCCGTCTTTATTCACCGCCCCAGGCCCCCCACCCCCGCGGGGACGGAGCCTCACCCCCATGAGGACCACACGTCGCGGCGTCATCCGCCCACCGAGGGCAGCGTGCTGGTACTCGCGCAGCTCGGGGGTGTTCGCTTCGGGTGGGCGTGCCGGCGTGTCCCAGGTGAGGTTGACGAGGTGGAACTCGCGGTTCGACGAGCGGATCTGCTCGGGCAGTACACCGGGAGGGGTGACCGAGACGATGTCGGCGAACAGGTCGGAGATTTTGGCGCCGTAACGGAGACGTTCCGGCTGGTCCGCCCACGTCCATGGCGACAGCTCCAAAGCCCGGTACATCCACACTGCGCCGTCCCAGCCGACCCACAGGCCGTTCTGGGTGCGCCAAGCCCACGGGGTGACATGTCGCCCGCCGGTCTTCTCGTCGACCCAGCCTGCGCCTTGGGCGTTCTTCTTGGCCTGGTCGAGGAACTCTCTGATTCGATCTCTGATGCTGTCTGCCATTGCGGTTACCTGAGGAGTGTTCGAGGATGCTCAGTCGAGTGGGATAGGGATCTCCCGCCGGCCTTCTCTTCCAGCGTCGCCCCCGCCGCCGGGACGGTGCGGCACACCACCCGGCACGTTCGGCATCCCGGTGACAGTTGGCTCATAGCCAGGCGGGGTACCCCACGGCGTGGTGTCGCTCATCGGCGGGATGGGGAGGTCGCCCTGTTTGCGCCGCCGTGCGGGGTCTTTTCGCAGCACGCCGCGTTCGTCGTAGGCGTTGGGGTTGATGTCCACCGCGCCCGGAATGACCTCGATGGGTCCGCCCGGTCCTTGCTCGATGACCGCGATGCCGATCGCGGCCCGGACCCGCCGGCCGTTGTAGACGATGGCGCGGCCTTTGCGGGCGGCCATCCACAGGCGGATGTACTTGTAGAGGGAGTGGTGGCGGATCGGTTCGAACTTGACCAGAGCCACCGCGGTGGCAGCTCCGAACGCACCACCCCAAACAGCGCCTTCCATTCCCCCACCCAAAATCAGCCCGCCGAACATGCCGATGAAGAACCCAAGCCCTCCGGACACCAAGACGACGATCTCGACGGTTCGGGGCAGGGTGAGTCCGCCGATGGACCCGGTGCGGGTGCGCCGTGTCCTGAGGGCTTCTGTTGCTGCGAACATCGGCCTGTTGGCACTCATGTGTGGTTCCTCTGCGTGGTCGGCTTCGTCGGTGCCCCCTTTCTGGGGCCTGTCTATACGGTGCCCCGGGTTGGAAATCCGCAGGTACTTGGCACGCGCGATTTCCGACAAGAAGGCGGTTCTCCACGACACAGCCCCCGGCCGAGACCGGGGGCTGTGTCGCGACCCGACTATGTCGGTTCGTCACGTCGATATGAGTTCGAACAGGTTCTGGAAGAAGCTACCGAGGGTATTGAGGAGGGAGAGCAGCGCGGTCGGGTTCCAGGCGATGAACAGCACGAACGCTGCGGACACCACAAATCCGATGGCTGTCGGCCATGACGACTTGGCGACCGCTTCGACGATCTTGAAGATGGCGTAGAAGAGGAAGCCGATCGACATGATCTGGAGGATCAGCCGCGGGATGGCGAAGGTGTCGTCGTTGATGATCTCCGTCTGGGTCTGACCACCCGTTCCCCCGTCACCTTCGACGGCGAGGACGGTGAGTGCGCGGGCAAAGATTGTGTTGAGCATGTTTGTGTACCTCGTGGGTCGGGTCGTTGGTTTGTTCGAAGCTCACAGTCGCGGCTGCCTCAAAGGACACAAGAGTCTTTCAGCCGCTCCGCTTTCACTGGACAGTGTCGGTCCGAAAAACGGTGCTCATCCTGGCTGGTTGGCAAGGATCCGAGACTTCTCCGGGCCGTCCGATCAGTACAGGAAGTCGCCGGAGCCCAACGGTCCCCAGCCTGTGATGAGGGGGATCTCGGGGTTCGAGGTGTCGATGATCAGCTCGAACGACTGGGAGACCACCGCGTCACCCTTGCTGACGTCGACCCGCACCCAGGCGATGTTCCGGGTGGGGATGCCGGCGCTGCGGTAGGAGACGATCATCACTGCCTCCACCTTCCAGCCGGTCACGCCGCGGATGTCACGTCCACCGCCGGCGAACTCGTTGAGGGTGTTGCGGTCATCCGAGAAGTAGGCTCGCGCCCACCGCTGAATCTTGTCCCGCACCACGTCGCTGATCTGCACCTCTTCTCCGAAGATCTGCACCGGGCGCGGGTTGTCCACTCCGCGATACGGGATGAGCTGCGGGGTGCCGGTCACCACGGCTGCGCCGTTCTGGATGGAAACGGGCACTTCGATGACACCGGGTTTGCCTTCCGTGTCCCAGTAGATGAACGTGTGCACCTCGATCTCATGTACCACGCCGTCCCCTCCCGCATAGGAGGTGCGCAGCCAGTCGAGCGGGAACACCTTGTCCCCGCCGATCGGGGCACTGGGGACGCTGTACTCCATCCCCGCCGGTGTGGCGACATCGACCGAAGGTGCTTTGCCACCCAGAAAGTCGATGGCGGCCCGCATCGCCACCGCCTCGCCCTTGGGGGGCACATAGTCGGGGCCGTCGTCTTCACCGCCGCCCCCGAACACCCATCCGAGGAAGGAAACAACCCCCATGAGGGCGCAGAGGATCAGAAGGCCGATCACGAGCATCGCGCGAAAGTTGGCGTCGTCTCGTGGTGAGCGGCGGGCAGGGATGGCGTTGAATGTCATGACAGTGTTTCCCAAGATTCGTGGTCCATCGGACGGTCCCCCGAATCCGGGGTCCGTCCAGAAGCCACGGGCACGATGCGGAGTGGCTCGGCTTCAGTGTCGGACCCTCCAGCGGCAGCGGTTCGCCTTGACAGTGCTGGTGCCGCAGTCACTGTGTGTGGGGACACCCAAGCAACCCCACTCTGTCCTGCCCGCGCCTATTCGGAGCCCGCGAAATGCCCGACGACAAGAAAGAACGCAACAGCGAAGCCAGCCAGGCTGCCCTTTTCTACATAGCCCTGGTGGCAGCCGGACTGGCGGCGCTGCTGCCCGGCCTCATCGCCGTCTTCTCCTTCCTTTTCACCCACACACGCCTCAGCCGCAAAGCGTTCGCGGGCGTCTTGGTGGCCGCTGTCGGGCTTTCCACCGTCGCCTACTTCGCGGACGGCATGGGCCTCCTGTCGTACCTCACCTGGCTGGTTGCCATCTTCGGGGTGGGTGAGCGTGGGGTCTGGCCTCCCCCGATAGTCGAGATCATCGCCTATGCGGGCGTGTTCTACGGGCTTCTTGGTGTTCTAGGAGCGGATCAGCTGGCAGGGTTCCATCCCAAGATCGGCGAATGGCTCGGTGAGCGCCTTGTGGACCCGACCGAGTTCGACCATGAGCGGGTCCAGGAGCTTTCGATCGCGGTGTTCGGCTCCGGCAACGAAGACGAGTTCTCCCCTTCCCGGTTCGTGAACTCCGACGACACAAAGGATGGGGCCACCCACACAGACCCCGACGGGATCCCCTTGTATCTAGGGAGGAGCCCCATCAAGCGTGGCGGGGAGTACGAGCCGGTAGTCCTCTACACGGGTGACATCTCCCGGCACGGCCTCATCTTGGGTTCCACGGGTTCAGGCAAATCGGAGACGATCAAACGTCTCGTCGCCGACCTCATCGACGCCGGCTGGGACGGTTGTGTGCTCGACCTCAAAGAGGACATCGGTGAGGGGTCTTTGGCGCACTTCCTCGAAGCCTACGCCGCCGAGGCGGGCATCAATTACCAGCACTGGGCGGTGTCATATGAGGCCGAGGACTATGAGTTCTACCTCGACCCGCTGGCCGGGATCGGCATGGACTTGGCGAAGAACATGATCGCATCGATGCAGGACTTCGAAGCGCCCCACTGGGAGATGCTCTGCAAGCAGATCCTCGGCCAGCTCCTGTATCTCATGTATCTGGCGCACGAAGCCGACCCTCACCGTTTCCCCTCCCCGAATCTTCGTGACGTTGGTCGTATCCTGTCTCTGGATTTCTCCACCGAGACCCAGGCGATGCGTGCGGTGGTGAAGACCACCTTCGCCGACCGGGTGGAGGACTCCGAGTTCGAGATCCTTGCCCGCCCCACCCCCAACCACCGACAGGCCGCCTCCGGCCTGGGTGCCCGTATCTCTGCGGTGTACGAGTCGACGGTGGGTCGCACCGGTTTGAAGCCTTCCTCCGAACGCAAGGCGATCGACTTCGCTGCCCGTGGTCTCACATACATCGGCCTCGACCAGACCGGTCAGCCCGACACCTCCCGGGTCATCTCGTCGGCGGTGCTCGCCGCACACGGCGCGTTGGTTTCCCGCCGCAAAGACGACCCCCGTGTGAAAGCGAAGAAGGACCGGCGGTTCCTCATCGTCGACGAGGCCGCCTCCGTGCAGCCGGAACTGGTCAAGAACCTGCTCTCCAAGGCCCGTTCCGCCGGCATCGCCGTGATCCTGGCCACTCAGGGCGCTATGGACTGGGGGGACGAGTGGGGGGCGATGGCCAACAACACGAACTTCTCGATCATCATGGCCCAAGAGGATCCTGAGTCGGCGGAGCGGCTGTCGGCGCTGATCGGCACCAAGAAGGAGGCCGAGGAGTCGCAGACGGTCCGCGACGATGAGGTGGTGGGCATGTCGGTCCGGGAAGTGGAGGTGCCGATCGTCCCCGCCCAGACGATCCGGGAGATGAAGGTCGGCCAGGCGTATCTGCGGGTGCGTGACCGCTACGGCTCGTCGCGGCCGTTCATCTCTCTGTTCGTCGTTTCGGCGCGCACCATCAACAAGACTTCCAAGCCGACATCCGTGGAACAGCGCGCCAAGCGTCTCGCCTCCATCCCGATCCCCTCCCTCGACGCCACCCAGGAACCGGAACCCGCTTGGGTGACACCCACAGAAGTCGCTCCCCCAGAGCCCCAGGGGGGCGGCTGGGTGTCGGCGGACTCGCCTGATCCGTTCGAACCTCTGCTCGCACCGCCGCCCACCGCTCCCGGCACCGACAAACCCAAGCCGTCGCCGACTCCGCCTGCCCCGAAGCCGCGGGCCAACGGCGCCCCCGCCCCACGGGTCAGCCCTCCTGCTCCCCGTCCGGCTGCCCCAACCCCCGCTCCTGGTGGCCCGGTTCCTCGTCGTGGAGGCCCGCCCCCGGCTGCCAGCCCGTGGGGGAACGTGAAGGACGCCCCGCCCGAAGAGCCGCCCATCCCGCCCAGACGCTGACACAAAGGCCCCACACCCGGTGGGGCCTTTTGACATGCGGACCAGTTACGTCGAGAGACGGAGGAGGTGGTGCTGCTGCTGTGTGGTTAGCGGTCCTGGACTTCGGAGATGATTCGGCGCTCGGTGCGTTCCAGCTCGCCACCTGAGACGACGAAGCTGTCCACCCGTTTCACCTGATGGATGCCACTGCGGCACGTGGCCGTCACCACATCAACAGCTGCGCCCTGTTCGGGCACGACGACGGTGATGGAACGCTGCGACATCTTCGCGCCCTGCTGGTTGCGCCGCACCGTGTCCTCCACCCGCCCCGGATGCTCCCACACCCAGTACCCCTTGCCGGCGTGGGTGACCCGGACGAAACGACAGTCATGTTTGGCAGGTGAGCTGTCCTCCCGTGCCCCCGGCGCCCAAAGTATCCCGTCCGCCATCCACGGCATCACACCCAGCTGGTTGCGTCCAGCGAAGGCGGACACGAACGCGTCTTCGATCAGCTGTATGAGGTCCCCCCGCTGGCGGGCTTTCTCCACCAGCACCTCCCACGCCGCCTGGGAGATGTTCACCACCGTCACCTCATCCAGTCTGCGCAGCATCGCCCGCAGCTCAGAGGGGGTCATGTCGGCCGACAGCGTCACCGTCCCATCCCCCGCCACCTGCGCTGTCTCGGTAGCAGGTTCTGGTTCGGCGGGAACGTCGGCGCCTCGTTCGTCCAGGTCAACCTCTGCCATGAGGTTCACCTTGCGTCGCCGCCCCCTCACCGCCGGCTTGCGCACGGGTGGGCTTTTCGGCACCGGACGCGCCCCCAGGTCCGCCAGGTCGAAAGGGTCCGACCCTTCGTCGGTGAACGGGTCGGCGAGCTCGTCGGGTTCGAACTGCTCGTGGCTGGCGTCGGTCATGTCCCCGACAGTGGCCACATACCTTTGGTGACGCAGTCGCCCTGCTTTGAGAAATCCCCACCCCGGCGACCCTTCTACAAAAGGCCCCGAGTGGGCTCACACACCTCCACAGCGAAGGCCCTTATTGGGAATGTCCACCACACCGCACGAATCGGACGCTCCGCGGATGCAGACCCGCCTCGACTTCGACGTCGTCCCCTCACGGCGGCTGTCGTTGGAGCTTGAGCTGTCCGGCCTCGCCGTCCTGGTGGATGTGGTGACGGGCCGCGTGTCGGACGCCTGGTCGTATCTGGTGGCGGCAGGAGCTGACCCGTATGTGCCGGAAGGGGCGCCCATATCTTTCCCCGTCGCACAGCTCCACGCGTTGGCGAACCTGCCCGACCGTGTGCAGGTGGTGGCGCTCGGAAGCCTAGAGACGCTGGTCAGGTTGGCAACCAAGCCGCCGCTGCCGGCGTTCCCCGCCACCGTGTCGCGTTTCGGCGACACCGACGATCTGGAGATCTCCTGGTTCGACGGCGACGAGGACCACACCGCCCGGCTCGCCAACCGGGCCATTCCCGCCTTCTTGGCGATCGAAGTGCCCTATGTGGCCGACCCGGACGCTTGGGAGCTTCTGCTCTCCTCCTCCGAAGCGCCCCCCGTCGTGGCTCACGTGCGGGTCAACTTCGAAGGGTTCTGCGAGATCGACGCGGTTGCCCCCCAGATGGTGGAGTCCGCCCCGATCCCCGGGCTGTTCCGCATCGACGACTCCCACTTCGGTTTCTCTCCGCGCTTCTACCATGAGGTGTCCGGGTTGCGGGGTTTCCGTTTCGTCGGCCGTCCCCCGCGCCCTCTCCCCCGTCCGCGCCGGCTGGGTGACCTGCCGTTCCCGTTGCGCCCCCACCTGCGTGACGCCGTGCCGGACGTGGCCCGTCATCTGGACGCCTACGGAGGCTATGTGCTCGCCTGGGGCCGGGGCCTGGGGAGGCGTGTGTGCGCCCTGGCGGCGTTGGAGATGCTGGATGCCTACCCGGCGCTGATCGTCTGCCCGCCGTGGCAGGTGTGGCTGTGGCAAAGGCACCTCGAAGGGATAGGCCGCACTTCGGCGCTGTCGCACACCCGCGCCGACACCCACATCACCACCTACCACGATTTGGCTCTGCGGCACGACACCCTCTCGCCGGTGTCGATCATCCTCGACGACCCCCTCGCCCAGGAAGCTTCCACACCGGCAGCTCGTGCCGCCGTCTACCGTCTGCTGGTCGCCTACCCGGACGCGTACCGGATGGTGATGTCCGGCCGCCTCCCCGACGACCCCGCCGCCCAGATGGCGATCCTCGACCTGGCCCGCCCCGGGGAGTTCGCCACGAACCTGCCACTGCCTCGCCGCTACCCGGGGGATGCGATGCTGTCGTTCGTCACCCACCGTGACGTGTACACGTCGCACGGGCCGAACTCGGATGTGGAGCCGTGGTCTTCGGCGTCGTCGTCGGTGGAGGTGGTGTCCCCCTCCGACGAGCTGAGAGCCGCACTCGCCGAGCTTCGCCGCAACGCCGCCCAAGACCCATCAAGGCGTCTGGCGGAAGCTTTGGAGCTGGTGTCGGTCGGCACCGACCGCGCTTTGGGACCGAAGTTCCCGCCGGCGCTCACCCGCGCCCGGGCCGATCTGGTGGCCGGGAAGAAGGTGGCGATCCTGTGTTCGCATCGTCAAACCATCTCGCTGCTGCGTTCCGCCCTGGCGGCCGCTCCCGTCTTCGTCGCCTCTGGCGCTTCGGCGGACACGTCGGTGTCCGAATGCTTGGCACAGCCAGGCCCCGGGGTGCTTCTGGTCCACACCCCGTCGAGTTCGCCGTCGCTGGCAGGGTTCGGGTCGGTGATCGTCTTCGACTACCCGTGGAGCCTGGAAGTGGTGGAGAAGATGATCGGCGACGCCCCGGGGACGTCGCTTCTGGTGCTGCACGCCGAGGACACCCCGGATGACCGTCTCGCCACGTTTGCGGCGCTGAGGCGGGAAGTGTCGCTGACGTCGGCGCGAGCTTCGGACCCGCCCTCAGCTATCGAGGCGCTCTACATCCTCGTCGACCGGAACCCATCTGGCGGCCGCACCTGAGGCAACCATGTCGGGTTCGACAAGCCGGCCCAGCTCATAGCGTTTTGCCTCGACCAGCAGCCGGAATGTCGCTGCGAAGCTGGCCTCTCCCCGCGGGTTGGCGGCGGCGATCAGCTGCGCACTCGGCACGAACCCGTAAGCGCATTTGTCGCAGCATCGGCAGTAGTCGAAGAAGGTGGGGCAATCCGCAGGGTCGAACCTGTGCCGCCCCGGGCGTTCCCACTCGTCCGTGTTGGCACAGGCCGTACACGGCGTCCAGCCGCGCAAACATTCGAGGACGTCGGCGGGCAGAGCGCGGCGCACCAGCGGCAGGTGGGAATGCGCGCCGGTCTGGCCGCCGCCCTGGGTGGGGTCCACCACTTGAAGCTGCTTTCGTCCCAGTCCGCTCATCGCACCCATCCGTCGATCGGAACTTGCTTGGATCTGCTCCCTCTTCCCCGCTGGGACAGGACGACATACCCTGCCCCCGCCAAAGCTATCAGCGCGGCCGCAACCCAGAGCGTGTTGACATCGTCTTTGGCAACCTCGAACCGCCAGGTGGCTGCGCCAACCTCGGCGAGGGGACGGAGGACGGTTACCTGTGAGCTCTGTGGAATCACGTACGCTCCGTCCCCTTCCACCAAGGTGGCTTCGTCTTCGAGTGAGACCGACACCTCCACATACGTTGTGTCGAACATCGTCTCAAGCAGGGACTCGTCATCTCCGGCGGCCTCTGCCAAGGCCTCTTTGAGTTCGGTCGGTTCGACCAGGGTGACGATCACCTGGTTGTCGTTACGGGTGACCGCCCCAACACCGGACACGCCGCCGGCTTCGACAACCTTCCCCACGTCGACCCGTTCGACCGTCTCGAACGTGTAGTGGATCACACGGCCGTCGTCGTTTGCGGTCTGGCGGGTGTCTACTTCGGCTCCAAGCCTGGACCGGAACACTTCGGCGATGTTGGCTTGATGTTCTGTGTCTGCGGCAACCACCTCGGCTATCACCCCGTCGAGCTCCACCGACACTGAAGCTCCCTCAAGCCCTTCGGGCCGAAGATCAACGTGGGTGCGCACCCCGGTTTCGCATGCGGACAGGGCAAGCGCGACCAAAAGGAGGATCCCGACGAGGCGACGTCTCACGGCTGCATTCCCCCTCGGTACACGTCGCCGCGGCGGGTGATCTCACGCGAAATCGCATCCCTGTACGCCCCCGCCGCCTCCTTGAACCCGGCGATGGCGGTGATCGCCTGAGTGAGGAGCACCACCTTGTCCTCCTCCGTCTGCACCTCAGGGTCGAGGGCGACATCCAAGTCCACTTCGGTCTTGGTGGGGCGCCGCGCCTCCTCCTCTTTGAGCCGCTTGTAGGCGTCGCGGGCGGCACGGGCTTCGGCGCGCTTGAGGCGCAGCTTGGCGGCTTTCAGCTCACCTTCCAGCACCCCCAGCACCTCACAGGCGCGACCGAACTCGGAAGCCCAATATGCCAGATGGTCCCCGAGGGTCTCTCGGCCCATCTGCGCCACGTCCGGCACGCCGGTGAACTTCTTCGGCGGTGCGGCGGTGCGGCGAGACTGGCCGACTTCGAGGTCCGACGTCCAGAACCCCATCCGACGCATGAAGGTGAGCAGCTCCTCCGAGCCGACCCGCTTCAGAACGTCTCCCACGGAGCGTGCGCCATCTATGGCGGCGGCTGCGTCCATCAGAGAACCCATCCTGCACCTCCCTCTGCGTCACCCTGATGGGTGCGGGCTGTCGGAACGCTGGTTGGGGTCATTTGGCACCTCGCATGCGGGCTCGTGCTATGTCTGCAGCGTTGACGCCGTCGAGGGCGTTCTCAGTCGCCGCAGCGTCCTCTTCGTCGAGGATGCGGTCGATCTGCGAATCCAGGAACGACGACAGATGCACGTACTGGGCGTGCGGGCTAGAGAGACGCTTTAGGACCTTCTGTTCTATCTGACGGATCCGCTCGGCGGTGACACCGAACCGTTCACCCAGCCGGGCGTATGTCCACCGTTCGTTGTCGACGAAGCCGTACCGCAGCAGGATGATTTCGCGTTCCCGCTCTTTGAGGCCGCCGAGCGCCAAGAACAGGGATTCCCGCAGCTCAGCGAGCTCCGCCGAGTCGAAGGCCCCTGCCGTGTCATCTTCGACGTACTGCAAGTCCCCGATCGTGGTCCCACCGGAGTCGTCGCCCACCGGCGCGTCCAGCTCGACGGCACGTTGCGTGTAGTTGAGGACCTCGTCCAGCTTGCGGATGGCCGAGAGCGTCCCCTGGGTTTTGAGCACCTCGAGCGCCTCTTCTTCGGTTTGGGCTTTGCCCCGCTCGTAGGTGCGTTCGATGCAGTACTCCAAGACGGCTTGGCGGATCTCGTCGATCGTCGGGTCCCGGCCTAGCTCAGCGACCAGCTTGTTGGAGATCCCAGCGGCGATACGCGCCACCCGGGTCCACGAGATCGGGACCGTCATCGGCTTGTCAGCCGCCAGGGCTTTGCGGACCCGCTCACGGATGTAGTAGGCGGCGTAGGTGGCGAAGGGGACACCGTGGCTGGGGTTGTACCGCTCCACGGCCTCCATGAGACCCAGGTTCCCTTCCTGGACGATGTCAGGCAGCTGCGTCCAGGCGCGATCCCCCATACGGGCAGCAGCAAGCTCTCCGGCGATGGTGATGACCAACCGGAGGTTTGAGCCGATGAGGTACTCGAGTGCTTCGTCCGCTTCCCGCACCTTCTTGCGTGCCCGCTGCAAAGTCACCCGCTCACGGGACGTGAGGTTGTCTTGGGCTTCCAAATCGGCGATCTGCTCGCGGGCTTCACGGCCCGCCGCGACACGTTCGAACAGTTCGGACTGGCCTTGGGCGGACAGCAGCGGGTACCGGTCGATCTGGCTCCGGAACGCACGGAACGCAGGTAGGCGTTCCAGCTTGGCGTCGGAGTTGACCGCCCGGTTGATCATGCGGGAAAGTTCCTCGTCGACTCCTTCGAGGGCTTCCCGTGCGGAATCGGTATCTGAGCTCACGGCGACAACGGTGCGCCGCTCGCGCGAAAACGGCAGTCACTTGACCGAATTTCTCACATGCCCCAAACCTTCTGGTTTTGCGAGGCTCTGCGGACCTGCCAGACGGGTTGCGGGGAGTGCCTCCTGTCACCCAACTCACATGCGGGGGAAGGTGGGTGACTTGCGGTCCAGCGCCAGTCGAACCCACTTGGTTCCGCCACCCGTCCGCCGACTGTTGATGCTGCCAACATGGCCCACTTTTGCCTGCTCACAGCGCATGAAGGGGGCTCGGGCCGAACCGGGCTTGCAGGCTGGGCCACCCGACCACAACAAAACAGACAACCTACAAATCAAGGAGAGCGATGGCTTTTGTCCAAGCCACAGCGACCTTCCTGGGGGAAGGTGGCAGCCAATGGCAGCTGATCACGCTCATAGCTTTGGGGTTCGTCCTCATCTGGGTCGGGTGGCTTAGGAAAGACCTCCCCGACGGCCCAGAGTCCGACGCCTCCGACGAGCCCGATTCGAACGAAACTGAGACGGCGGTGTTCCGCTTGGAGGATGAGGACCCGGACTTCCCCGGCCTACCACGGTTCGATCCGGCACCCATCCGGTCCTCCGCGCATCCGTCTTCCGCCGAGGGCAACCAGCCCGCAAGCGAAACTAGTTGAAAAAGAGCCTGCCCTCGGGGTCACCCCTGGGACAGGCTCTTTCTTTGTTGTCCAGATGGGCCGGTCAGTACTGTTTGGCCCAGGAAGGGATCGCCGGCCCACCGTACTGGGGCAGGTCTTTGCGGCACTCCCACGGCCCCCATCCTTCACGTCCCGCCTTGCGCTCGGCAATGTAGTAGCGGGCTGCGCCGTCGATGTTGGCGACCGGGTCGTGGACGTTGGCATACCCACCTTGGATCCAGTTGTTGGCGGACACTTTGATGAACTGGAACACCCCGGCGGCCGTGTAGTAGCGGCCGTCTTTCGGGTTGGGGGTGTCGGCCCACCGTCCGCCTGCGTATTTGGCGTGCGTGTTGAAACCCGACTCGCATTTGGCGATCACCAAAGCCTCGGAGACGATCTTGTCCTGCTCGGCGGCCGAATATCCGGATTCGGTCAGGCGGCAGCGGAAAATGGCGCCGATCATCTCCTGGACGGTGAGGCTGCGGTCCGGATCGCAGGTTCCCGGCACCTTCCCGCCGCCCGGCGCCCCTTCGGTGCCCGGTATCGGCACCCCCAGCTCGATGTGCCACGGCTCCCAGCTCATGGGCAGGATGAACCCATACAGCTGCACCTGCTTGACGACCTCCTCCCCGGAGCTGCATTTGGTGACCCCGAGCCGCAGGTTGTCGGGTGGGCTGTAGCAGCCAACAGTCCGGTGGATCCACTCTTTCGCTTTGGGGTCCCCGGTCATGATCGACAAGTCGATGGCGATGCCCCGCTGGTGGTTGGATCTGCCGGGAGGGGCCACCCATTTGCGTGCCAGCGCCTCATTTCCACCCACCTCTTTCAGCTTCTGGTTCCACAGGCGCCGCTGATGCTCGATGGAGCGGTACGCCGACACGATCACAAGGTTCACCCCGTCCGCTTCCGCCGCCCTGCACAGCTCCTCGAACGCCAGGACGGTTTCGATGCGGGCCCGGTACTGGGCGTTCGACTTGGCGCCGCAGGTGGAGAAGTTGTCGAGCTCCCACTCTTCCGGATAGCCGTATTCGGCTCGTTTGACAGCCACCCCCCTGCCGCTGCGCTGCGCTTCGGCGAGTTTGCGCAGCCTGATCTCCTCGGCTTTGCGAGCCAGCTCGGCGAGGTCGATCGCAAGTTGTCCGGTTTGCATGAGGTCGATCGCCGCCCCGGCCCCGAAGCCTGCGTTGTCGCCGGCGGTGGCGTCTCCGATGATGCCTCCTGTGATTGGGTCGACGTGGGTGAGGTTCATTCCCGCCGGGTCGAGCACCCAATAGTCGGCGGGGGTCATCACCCCGTACGTTCCGGCACCTCCGACGCCGAACCCCATGTCAAGACCGGTGCCGGTCCCCACCTCCTGGCCTTCTGTCTGCTGGGAGAACCAGACGGACACGCCGAAGAGCGTCACCGCCACAAGGGCGGCGACGACGCGGATGACGAAGGTGGGGGTTTTTGTGTGTGCCATGGGAATCGCCTGGCGCGGGGAACTTGACTGGGTCCGCCTTCCCCGCAGTGAAGCTGATCTGTTGCTGCGGTTCCTGACCGTGGCGGCGGGCGTCGTCTTTTCCACCCTGGACACGGTCGCCTGGGATCCTCAGGTGGAAAAGAACCGGGCCCCGTATATCGGGGCCCGGTTGGGTTCGTTGGGTTGTCGACTGTGTCAGCGAGGCGCGTGCAGCTGAGGCAGGCTCTTGCGGAGCACGTCGTCCAGAGCCGGCCCGGCGGCCCGTGCGGCCTGGATGCAGTCCTCTTCGCGCTCGTAGTTGTAGGACGGCGGCTTCACCTGCCACAGGTACGGGGCCCGCTCGTCGTCAGCCATCGGCACGTTGGTGAACCAGGTGGGCACCTTCATGAAGTCGGCCGGGGTGATGACGTTGTCGTCAGGGTCGTAGTACTGGGAGCCGAGGCCCGGGTCCAGGAGGCGGCGCATCTCCCGGTTCATGTAGACACCGGCCGACGCACAGGCGGAGCAGTCGGAGCCGTAGTCGCCGCTGGCGATGGCGTGCACTCCGCCGCCCAACCCGGCGATGAAGCTGCCATAGCAGGGGGACGGGAGGGTCTGGCCGAGCCCGGTGGAGATCGTCTTTGACGCCTCAGCAATGGAGCTTTCCCAGTCGCGCATCATGCTCTTGGAGTTGAGCTGACCGCCCTGGATCTGTTCCAGCACCGACGTGTTGGACGCGAAGCTGGCCAGGGCCTGCTGGTAGACCAGCCCGAAGGTGAGCGCCTCGGCGGGCAGCTCAAGTTCGGGGACGTTGAGGTCTTTCAAGCTCAGCTCCGGCGCTTTGATGGCGGCGACCTGGTTGGCCCAGATGGCCGCCGCACCGGCAACTTTGGCGTCAACGGACTCTTGGTTGTAGAACCCGTTCACGAGGTCGGTCATGTTCCGGAAGCTGGACATGTCGAGGGACGTGTCGAGCTTCGGTGCCGAACGGCCGAGGCTGGGGGCTTTCACGTCGCCGATCCGGAACCGGCTGGTGTCCAGGTTCGGCAGAGAGGTGGTGAGGGACCGGAACTGGGCTTCCAGCTGGCCGCTCACCTGTGCGGTGCCCTGCCGGGCCGTTGCCTCATTCTCCATGTCGACGATTCGGTTTCGAAGGACCCCTCCGGTCTGCTCGGCTTCCGCAACCCGCTCCTGGCTGCGGCGGAGCGCCTTCGCCATGTTCGGGCCGAGCCGGTCGTACTCGCTGCCGACCGTGTCGCCGTCGCCGGCGTTGGACGTGTCTCCTTCGACCTCCTCGGCGTCTCCGCCGAAGGTGGTGACTAGCCCGGTGTCGTCAGATGTGACGATCACACTTGCTTGGGCGGAGAGCGGGGGCGCGAGCGAGACAGCAAGAAGCGTCGCGACCAGTAGCACGGTCAAATAGTGGGCGATGCGGGTTTTGGTGGTCATGTTGGTGGGTCCTCGTTGCAAGCGTTGAACGATGGGGTTTCTAAGGGGGTGATTCGTCCGCGGTTGGATGCGGGCGTCCTGTTCGGAAGTTCCCAAAGGTCAGGGGGATGTGATCAGTTCGTTGACGTAGGAACCGATGTTTCGCCGTTTGAGGAAGTACTCCTCGTAGACGTCGTCGCCCGGCTCGAAGTACGCCGGGGACTGTTTGGCCAGCCAGCTCGAAAGCTGCGTGGCTTCCCTGACAATGGCAGCGCATGTGCTGTTTCCAAGGTCGGCGCAGTTCTTGACGTTCTCGGCCAGAGCTTTCGCTTCGACTTCCGCGTCGGCGGTGTTGTCGGCTCCGGCGAGCCGCCCATACTGGGCCAAGATGCGGGACCGGTCGTCACCGGTGACGGTCTGCATGGTCGGTGGTGCTGCGATCTCCCCCGCCGATGCTTCGGCGTTCACGCCGACGATGTAGGCGCCCACAAGCAAAGCGATGCCGAGCACCGAAGTGGTGAACCAGAACGCGAATGGGCGGTGGGAGAAGTAGCGCACAAACCACGACATGGCCGCACATTCGGCCTTGTCAACACCCCGCCGCTTCGCAGAGCTCATGGCGGCGCCAATAAAGAAGGCCCCCTCATCGGGGACCTTCTTTTCATCGGGGACCTTCTTTGGCGAAAGGATGGTGGGGACAGCCCGCAGGGCAGGCCCGGTCAGTAGGAGGATCCGAAGAACAGCTTGTTGAACTCGTCGCGGATGTTCACCCCGTACTGGGCGAGCTTGCGTTCGAGTTCGGGGCTCGGGTTGTCCCGCATGATGAAGCCGTCGGTCTCGTAGTCGTACTCGAAGAGGGTAGACATGCGGATCTCGTTGCCTTCGATGGCGGACGACACTTCAGCGATCTCGAACACGACACGACGTTCGTAGCTGACCTTCTTGATGTGGACGATCAGGTCGAACGCCCTGGCGATGGCCTCACGGGCGACGTCCTCGGTCACGCCTGCCTCCATCACATAGGTGATGAGGTTTTTGAGGGCGGTGCGGGCCGTGTCAGCGTGCACCGTGGTGAGGGAGCCGTCGTGGCCGGTGTTGCACGCTTTAACCAGCGAATGTGCCTCAGCACCGCGGACCTCACCCACCCAGATCCTCTCGGGTCGCATCCGCAGGGTGTGGCGCACAAGGTCGTTGAGTTCGACACGCCGAAGCTCCCGCCCCTGCTCGTCGCGGGCCACATGGGTGAACATCGGAACCACGTTGGGGGCTTGGAGGTGAAGTTCGTCGATCTCCTCGCAGGTGATGACCCGGTCGTTGGGGTCGATGAATTGGGCGAGTGCCCGAACCATGGTGGTTTTGCCGGCGCCCGACCCGCCGGAGACCAGGATGTTGAGGCGACCCCGCATCGCCATTTCCAAGAACACCCGCATGGCGGGGTCCATCATGTTCTGGTCGTGGAGCATCTGGTCCAGGGTGATGTGGACACGTGGCTGCTTGCGGACGGTGACTATCGGGTTGTCCCGAGTGATCTCCGGCATCACCACGTGAATGGACCCGTACAGCGCTCCGCCTTTGAGAGATGCCTCGATGACGTCGATCTTGCCCTCCGCCTCCCGCAGCGACGCGTACTTGGCGTCGGTGTGGTCTTGGAGGACGGTGTCGATCCAGGCGATGTACTCGTCCAGGTTGCGGAAGATCGCGCGATTGGAGCCCTTACGCCGCCCGTTCTCCGTGTAGAACATCTTGTTGTAGGCGTTGATGGTGATCTCTGTGACGTTCTCGTTGACCAGGAGCTCATACATGGTCTGAGCTCCCAGGCTGACGTTTCCAAGCAGGGATCCAAGGTCGTCCATCTTTGTTCCTTTCGCGCGTGGGCGGGTCGTTGGCAGGGGTTGTGGCTTGCTGAGCGGAGCGCCGAGGCTTTTGGTGCACTCACCGTCAGTGTCGGCCCACAATCCCGTTGTAGGTTGACTGTCGGTGCATCTGTTGTTTCCAAAGGTGGCCCCAATCCCGAAGTTCACCGCCAACCCGCCTCCCGGCTAGCCGGCTTTTCGCCTTCCGATAAACTTTTCACCTTCCGATAAACCGTTGTGGTGTGATACGTGGAAGCTTCCTTCTCTGGCGGGGCGGCCTGTGTCCGCCGGCACACAAGAAGGAGGGTGCCCTTGTGGGCACCCTCCGGTGATGTTTCGGACTTGGGCTTACGCCGAGTGTCCGGCTCGCTTTGCCTCGATGAGGATCGCTTCCCAGTCGGGGTTCCCTTCGGCACGTTCGTTGAGCGCGGCTTCCAGGAGAGGCAGCTCACCGTTGGTCATGGCCCAGGTGACATGCTCGAGGAGGGAACGCGCGCTGCGCGCCAGCCCCCGCTCACGAAGCCATTCGCGGGCTTCCGATTCGAGGTTGTGGTCGTCCTGCTCGTGGCTGCCCTTGTAGTGGGCCCACAGGCGCGGCAGAGCGTCATTGCCGATGCGGCCGGCGAATTCGTCTACGCCGCCTTCAAGCAGCTCGCGGGCGTCGCTCACGAGGATCGACGCTTCGCGTTCGGCACGCTTGATGGCGACCTGGTTGCCGCTTGCTGCCTGTTCGGCCATGCGCCGGGTGTTGCGGGAAGCCGCAGGGTTGACCCATGCGATGAGGGCCGCTCCTTCTGCGACGTCACCCCAGTCGCCGATCTCGATTCCGGCCACGATCTTGCCGAGGCCACGCTCGAGGTCCTCGTAGGCAGTTTTGATCATGTCGATGGCCTGCAGCCAGATGACGGCTGGGCGGCCGAAGCCCATCTCGATGGACCCGTCGACATGGGCGCGGACGTCGATTAGCCGCTTGGACTTCGCCAGAAGCGAAAAATAGGCCAGGTCACGGCGGACGAAGTTGAGGTCGCCCACCGCGTACCGCTGGTCCAGGTAGTCCAGCAGCAGGTCGGAGGTGATGTCGCCTCGTGCGAGCGCGGTGACGATGTTCCGCTTGACACGTTCGGAGCCGCGCATGTCGTCGGGGATGTAGATCCCTTCCACGGGCGCCTGCGCCAAGCTGGCATCCCGTTGGCCAAGCCACGTTCCGAACGAGTCGAACTCGGCTTTCGCCTCTTCGATCTCGAGCCCCAGTTTCTCGGCGATCTCGGCCAAGGTCTTGTCCTCGGCCATCATGCGAGCACCTTCCAGAAGCAAACCCGGATCTACCTGCCGTTCGGCGATGGGCTCTTGGGCTTTCTCTTCCAGCCAGGCTCGCAGGTCGTCGAGCGGAATGTCCTGGCCGACCATCGTCTCCAGGTCGGTTTCAGGATGAAAGGCGATGTGGGTGGTCATGACTTCACTGTGCATGGCGGTTCTCCTTCCACCAGTCGAGGGGGATGTCTTCAGGCCAGGGGACTTCTTCGTAGTCTCCGCCGGATTGCTTGCGATATCCGAGCCCCAAATGGCAGCTCCAGAACGTGGTCGACTTCCCCTCGTACTCGCGGAGGATCACATCGCGCACGTTCACTGATTCGACCAACTCAGCCAACGCCTCACGAACCCGATCTACTCCCAGGATGTAGGTGCCGCCGGTGAAGATGAGGATGTAGGAACCTCCTCGCTCCACCGCGGGCAGCTGTGCCACCGAGGGAACACGGTATGTGGGTTCGGGACGCTGGTAGACGCGCCTGCCTGATGGGGTGATCTCGAACTGGTGGCGACCTTGAGCGTCCAGCGGCCACACCACCCAGTGTTTGGCTGGGTAGGGTCGGCGCTCTCTGGCGAGCTTCTCTATGACGTCGGCCAGGATCTTGATCGGCTTGCGGTCGCCGCCGTGTTTCTGGACTTCGACGCACAGCTCGTAGAGAGCTTCCAGCCTTTTGGCCAGCTGGTCGTCCCCTCCGACTGCGTCCACCCAGTTGCGGCGGTCGTCAGAGTCGGAGAAGAGAAGGTCTGAAACCGTGATCGTATGCTCTTGGCCCAGTTCGGGCAGCACACTATTCACGTGGTTTGTTCTTGACATGAGTTTCACTGTCGTCGCTCCCCCACCCACTCCAACCACCACATGTTCGAAGGCAGGCAAATGTGTGCATTGATGGGTCGCATCCCAATCGTCACGGCCGCCCATTCGCTTGAGACCGGACAGGGAGATGGGGTCGGAAGACCCAGGGTGGGGTGAGACGAGGGGGGTAGGCGCAGGCGGGAGGTCAGGTGCCCCCGGATCAGCGCACGTCGGGGCGGGTGCAGCGCTGGTTGGACGACTGGGCGAGACACACACCAGCGGACCGGCTGACAGTCATCGTGTAGTCACCACCCGAGTACCCAGACCCGCCAAGCCCCATGTACCGGGTAAAGATGTCCAAGAACAGCAAGTCTTTGACAGATCCGCGGACAGTGACGGTCACCTGCGTGTTGGTTGGGGTGACGCTGACGATCTGAGCGGAGCCGAGGGTGCCCACGATGTTCTTGCTCGCGGTGAAGGTCTCGGTGGCGTACGTGCGTGCCTTGGAGGCGTTGAGCCGCGGGTTCGTGGTTCCGGTCTGGTACGCCATCGCACCGGACTGGGCTGCTTCGTTGGCGAGCTGCACCAGCGCTTTGTGACCGGTCAAGATCCGGGAGAAGTCGATAGCCAAAGCGGCGACCATGAAAATGGCAGGGATCATGGCGACGAACATCACCATCCCGATCCCTCGGGGACGCCGCATGCGGTGGTGCTGGGTGTGGTTCGCGGTTGCGGTAGCCATAGATGTCACCAGATGATCTCGCATCGGAGAGCCGATCCGGCCGTGATGGTCGTTGTGGCAGACCCTGCGGTCTGACCGGCCGGCGCCATGAACCCGAGCATGGCGTTCAGGCCGGGAGTGTTGAACCTGAACGTGTATTGGGAGCGGATGCGAATGGTTCGTCCGGCACTCGTGTTGGTGCACACCCCGTTCGGCTGCAGCGATGTGAGTTTGGCATTGGCGGCGTTGACGCCAGGTGTGGCGGCAAGCGCCTGTTCGAAAGCAATCTGAGCCACCTTGGTGCCGTTTATCACCGTCCCTCCCCGCTGGCTGGCGGCGCGCACCGCCGTCTGGGTGGCGTCCTGGAGAGCATTCTTGGTATACACGAGCCTCCCCAGGTCGACGATCATCAAAAGCAAGAACAGCATCACGGGGACGACGAATATGGCTTCCAGCAGCGCGCTACCACGCTGCCGGCGCCGTCCGAAGATTCCTCTTCCGGGGCGGGGAATGCGGGATGTCGTCTCTCGGGTCATTGTGTCTCTCACTGTGGCTCGTGACGCGGTCACTGGGGACTGTGTCCAAAAGTTGCGGTTCGTCTGCTTGGTGAGCTGAACCTTTCGCTGCTCTTTACCGTTTCTCAACCGCCGGCCAGCACACCCAAGTTGGCGACAAGGGGAATGAGGGCGAGTGCGAAGAGGATCGGCATGAAGTGCATGATCATCACGACCACCACCCTGGCCGGGATCTTCTTCACCATTGCCCGCTGCCGCTGGAACGCTTCGACACGGAGGATGTCTCGCTGTTGTTCCAGAACCTCACGTACGGAGCTTCCCTGCGATTGTGCTTGGGCGAGGGTGGCGAAGAAGATGCGGGCCTCCTGGACGGCGAGCCGGTGCCCGGCGTACCAGAGCGCCTCCTCGATGTCGCGTCCCACTTCGATCATTGCCACAGCGTTGTTCACCTCGTTGGCGACGGGTCCGGTGAAGCGGGCTGCGGTGTCGCGCAGGGAGCGGACGATGCCGGACCCGGCGACGATTGGGATGAGGAGCAGGTCGACGAAGTCCGGCAGGTCGCGCAATATGCGGTCAGCGCGCTTGTTGGCGGCGTCGTGGACCCGCGCATACGGCCAGAACATGATCGCCACCCCACCGAGGGGCAGAACCCAGTTGGGGAGGATCGGCAGCGCGTCACCCGCCAGGTAGCCGAACAGGACCAGGCCGAAACCCACCATGATGGTGACGACCTGGGTGGCGATGAAGACCTCGACAGAGCCGCCGTATGGGGCGCCGGCAGCCAGAAGCTTTCTCTGCAGCCAGGAGAGTTCTTTGGAGCGGGCTAGGGCGGCGACCACTTCCCGGTCGACGAGGGGCCGGCCCATGCGGATGAAGGTGCGCCCAAGCTCCGACTTCTCGGTGGCCAGAGCCTGTTCCCACATGCCCATGTCATGCTGCAGCGGCTGAGCGGACACTCCTGCTTGGCTGGCCGGGGCCTGGGACTCTTCGGCGATCCGCTTGGTGCGGACCTGCCAGTAGGCGGCGCCGACTCCTAAGGCTGCGACTAGAAGCAAAACTGCGATCATTCCTCTACCTTCCTACGTCGCTGTCCCCCTGCTTCGGCGAACAGCCGGTTCATACGCCAGACCCCTACCAGAGCCCAGAAGCCGAGCACGCCGAGCACCACCCACGCCAACGGCGAGTTGAACGCGTCCCGGGTGGTTTCACCGCCCATCCGGTAGATGATGAACCCCACTCCGGTGAGGCCGGCGATGATGCCGTAGAACTCGTAGCGGGACTGTGCCAGCTCGGCGTTGGCTTCCGCCCGCAGCTCGAACTCTTTCTCCAATCCTTCAGAGATGGAGCGGAGCACCGGCGCCAGCCGTCCACCGGGGCTGGCTGCGTCGGCTTCCAGTGCGGCGACGAAGAGGCGCATACCGGGCGACGGGTACCGCTCATAGAGGTCCTGCATGCCTTCCACCAGCGTGGTGCCCGCAGACAGCTGCTGGAGAAGTGACACCCACTCACGTTGGAGGGGGTCTTCGACCACGGTGACCACCTTCTCGATGGCTTTCCGAAGACCCGCGCCGGATTCGAGCTGGTTGGCCAGCAGCTTCATTGCGTTCATGAGCTGCCGTTCGAACGCGACCACTCTCCGTCCGGTGATCATGCGGGCGGCGATGGCCATCACCACGAGCGAGCCGGTCACTGCGGTGAACAGTGCGGTTATAGGGGCGAAACGGAACGCCAGTGAGACCGCCAGTGCGGTGGTGAACGCCAGCAGCCACGCGGCCGCCAGGACGTTCCCGGCCCCTTCCACCCCGGTGTAGCGGCGCATGTAGCCGTAGATCCGTTCCGAAAGGGTGCGTCGCTCTTTGCGCAGCGACAGGTTGTAGACGATCTCTGCCTGGTCAACCGGGGTGAGCCGTCGCCACGACAGCTTCAAGCCGATCCAGTAGACCAGAAAGAAGATCGCACCGGCTCCCACCAGGGCTACGAGGCCCAGCTCTATGTAGGAGAACTCGAATGCGTGTTGTGCTGTACCGTTCATGTCACACCTCTTTTTCAGAGTCGGATCTGCTGCGTTCCCGCACCACCCCGGAGTCGATGAGCTTGCGTGCCAGGTCACCCTGGGGGTTGACAGGCTCGCCTTTGGTGAAGACGACCTCGTCGTCAACGACCTTCCCCGCGTACAGGGTCCGCAGCTCGATCTCGCCAGTGGTCGGGTTCACCTGTCCGACCTCGGCGATCTCGCCGATGAACCGCTTGCCCTGTCTGCGGGCCACGTGGACCACCAGCTCGAATGCCCGCGACACTTCGGCCCGGGCGACCTGTGTGGACACTCCCGTGTCCCGCTGGTACAGGGTGACGATGCGGCTGTTGATGGCGTCCCATGCGCCGTTGGCGTGGACGGTGGTCATGGTCCCGTCGTGGCCGGTGTTGGCTGCTTCCAGGAGGGTTTCGGCTGCTTCGCCGTCACGCACCTCACCGACGACGATCCGGTCGGGACGCATGCGCAGTGTCTGGCGCAGCAGGTCGGCGATCGTGACCCGGACCGTGTCGTCGGCGGAGGCGGCTTCTTTGGCTTGGAGAGCCACCCAGTGGTTGTTCTGCAGCTCGAGCTCGAAGGAGTCTTCGATGGTGATGACCCGTTCGCTGTCAGGGATGAAGGAGCTGAGGGCGTTGATGACCGTGGTCTTGCCAGCCCCCGTGCCGCCGGAGATGAGGATGTTGGCCCGTGCCAGTACGCAGCGCCGCAGGAACTCGGCCATCTCGGGGGTCATGGCTCGCCGGTTGAGCAAGTCTTCGACCCTGAGCAGGCCGTGGTGCTTACGCAGCGCGATGTACAGGCCGGACTGGGCGACCTCACCGTAGGCGAAGGCGATACGCGAGTTCGGGATGCGTGCCGTCACCAGCGGGTTGGAGCGTGACAGCGCCCGGTCGGATACGGTCTCGGCGAGGCTGCGGGCGACAGTCTCGGCGTGTTTTGGGGAGCGGAAGGACAGGTCGGTGGAGTACAGGCGCCCGTTCCGTTCGTAGGAGATCTTGTTCCAGCCGTCGACGAGAATCTCGGTCACCTCGGGATCGCGCCACAGGGGAGCGAGCACAGACAGCCCCACCAGCTCGTCGTACAGGTCGTTGACGAGCTTGCCGAAGTATCGTTCCCCCATCCCGGCTTGGCTTTTCAGCCAGCGGTCTCGCACCAGGTTGGCCAGCTGGTTGCGCTGCTTCCTCTCCTCCTCTACGTCGGTGGTTAGGGATAGGCGCAGCTTCTGCTCTTCGGGGAGCTCCGGGTTCGACATGTAGCGCTGCAGGAACTCGAGGTAGTCATCGACCAGCCGCTGCCAGTTGGCCATCACCGCGTCATGGGCGGGTGGGGCCTGTCCTACGAGCCCCATCTCCTCGACGGTGCGGCGCATCTGGTCCAGCCCGTTGCTTCCTTCGGCGCTGGTGCCTGCGCGTGGTGCCGGTCCGTGGGCCATCACTTACCTCGCAGTCGGTCCCACAGCGAGGACTTCTTGCCCCCGCCTCCGCCGATCTGACGCACCGGGAAGTCGATGCCGGTGACCTCGGAGAGCATCCTGGCGAATGCGGCGTTGATGTCGTCGTAGCGCTGGGTGACGATCAGCTCGAAGTTGTTGTTGGCGCGCTGCCACTCCGGCGTGTAGGGGAGGTGCCCCAGGTAGTGGTACTCGGCCATGGCTTCGCGTGCCTGGTCCTCGTCGCAGTCGACATCGCCGCGGTACTGGTTGAGGATCCAACCCACCTTGTCGAGAGGCAGACGGGGCCCGTCGGGCTCTTTGGTGAGCATCTTCAGATACAGGCGGGCGTTGTGGATGGTGGTCCAGTTCGGGGCGACCACGAAGATCACATGGTCTGCTTCACGGACGGCGAAGTTGGAGACCAGGTCGTGGTACTTCTCGGCCACCGGGGTGTCGATGATGATGTAGTCGAAGGTCTGCCGCAGGTACTCCAAGATGGTGCGGTACACGTTGGAGTTGAGGATCCCCGGGTCCGCATAGTTGGGGTTGTGTGGGCCCAAAACGGCGTAGAAGTTGCCTTCCTTCGAGTAAGCCATGTAGTCGCGGATGTTCTCGGGGGTGATGGAAGGCAGGTTGGAGACCAGGTCAACAACCGTCTTGGCGGAGTACTGCTTGATGTACTTGCCGACGTCGGCCTGCTGGATGTTGAGGTCGATGATCGCGACCTGCTGGTTGGTTCGCAGCCCAAGGAACGCTGCGATGTTGAGTGACACGGAGCTCTTGCCGGTACCACCCTTGGCGGCGGCGACGGGGATCACCTTCGCCCGCCGGGGGGCGGCGACACGGGACATGCCCGGGCGTGCCACCGGGGCCCGCACCGCAGGTGGGGTCGCTATTGACTCGGGCGTGTCGGTCCATCCGGTGGGTTGGCTGGGTGTTATCACGGGGATCGGCTCCGGTGGGGGTGGGGCGGTTACAGGAGTGGCGGGTGTGGGGGTAGGCGTAGCCGGGGTGGCCGGCTGCCAGTCGTCCGCTGTTTTCCAGTCGTCTGCGAATCCGCCCCCTGCGGGCGCGGCATCTTCCGGCAGCGCGGGCGCCGCCGGTGCGGCCGGGAACTCTTCACGTACGGCGGGACCCAGCGTGTCGTGGCTGGGCTGCGGGTCCCCGGACACCGAGTAGGCGTCGGGGGCGCGGCGCACCGGCGGTGGGGTGGGCTTGCGCTTGGGAGGTGTGGGGGTGGTGACAGGTTCCGGCTGCGGGTTGATTGGGGGGACGGACTGGCCGGGGTAGATGGGGGTGTGCCCACCCTCCACAGGGTCCAGCATCCGCCCTGTGCGCCCCGAAATGGCAGCCAGCACCGAGTTCACGGTGGTGCCGCCTTTCAAGGTGCCGATGCCGGGGAACTTGCGTGCCCAGTCGTGCGCTGTCCCGGAGACATTGACCATGACAACCGCGTATCCGGAGGCGACCAGCCTCGACAGGATGAACTCGAGCGAGATGGACGTGGACGGCATCGAGTCCGCCAGCACCAAGCACAGCTCGCTCTTAGGCGGGTACACACGAGCGGACGCCTCCTGGGCGAGGGTGGCGGTGTCCGGGACGTCGAACACCTGCTTGAACCTCTTGGAAGCGCTCAAAGCTTGTGCGAGTTCTGTGAATCCGCCGACGATGACGCTCAGCTGACTGGTGGGCACGTTTCTTTCTCCTGTTGCGTTTCGCTCGGTTTGCCGGTCTTTCAATCTGGCTGACTGGTGCGTTCCGTTCCTGCTCCCCCGCCGTTCACGACGGGGGTCGGGAGGCCAGCGCCTCCCGACCTTCCGTCACTCAGCCTTCCGTACCGACTTCGATGACCTCGGTGTCGGTCCCCCCGGCGAAGGGGTCTTCTCCTTCCAGGGAGACGCCGGTCACCTGCTCGAACATGCGACGGCAGGCGTCGGGCAGGTCGATCACGACCTCGGAGCCGAACTGCTCAATCTCCTCCCCGAGCTCGGTGCGGTAGCGGTCGATGTCGCAGAAAAGGTCGAGGACGTCGATCACGGCGGGCGGCTCTTCGATGATCTCTTCGATCTCTTCGGCGCCGGTGAACTCGCCTTCCTCAGCGGCCTGCTGCTGTTCGGCAGCGGCGTCCGCCTCACGGTTGGCGGCGTCGGAGCGGACCGACAGCACCACGGTCACACCCTCGGCGTTGGCGGCCAGGCCAAGAGGGATCGTGTCTTCGGCGGGAACCTTGAGGGTGTAGATGCCCGGGTAGGGGTCGGAGGGGAGGATGTTGGCTGTGTCGAGCGCCGGGTCCTGAACCTGGGTGCTGTAGATGGACTCGAGGGCGGACTCTGCGGGGTGGACCGCCACGACTTCGACGTCTTCGAACATGGTGGTGGCAACCCCAAAGCTGGTATCGACGATCACCACGTCGACCCGCTCACCGGGCTTGATGACGCCACCGACGGCGCTGGCGGGCATCGCCTCGATGGACATGAGCCGATGCTCGGCGTCCAGCTTGGTGACATCGGCGTACTTGGAGGTGAGGGTCAGGTCGTCGGCGTAGAGGAACTCGCCGCCGCTGATCGGGTACAGGGTGGTCTTGCCGAGTTCCAGCTGAACCGACGCGAGCGCCTCTTCGGGGGTGCCGCCGGAGAAGACCTGGTCGAGCCGGTTCTCGATGTAGGTGACACCGTCGACGTCCTCGACCTCGTACTCGAAGAAGGCCGGGTCCATGGAGACGGTGGTGAGGTCGTCTGCGGTCAGCTCGTGATAGGCGGTGAGGTTGCGTGCTGCGACGACGACATGCAGCTCTGGGGTCTCAACCGCGGACTGGCCCAACATCACAAACAGCCCGAAGGCCGCGGTCGCCAAGACGATGGCGAAGATGAGGGGAATCTTGAAGTCGCCGCGCTTGACGTTGCCTCCTCTGCCACGTCCGCGTCTGCGGGTGGTCTGGCCCTCTCCGCCGGCGATGCGTCCTCCGGGGACGCCGGTTGGATGGTTGCTGGTCATCTCGAACTTCCTCTGGTTTGGGTTGGCGTTGGCTGGGTTGGGACAGGCCGCCCATGCCCAGGGGGTCGCGGACGGCTCACTGTCAGTGTCGGCCCCTCACCTTGGGCGCTGGGGCGGAGAGGTGTGTCAAAGCCTTGTAAGACTTGCAACACCGCACCCACACGCCTGGTCGGGTCGCCTCCTACGGTGACGCGACTCTCCGAGTCGTCACTCAGGCTGGGCGGTGGCGTGTGGGTGCGATCTGTTGGCAGTCGGGGATGGTGCGATCAGCGGTGCTGCTGGGCGAGAGCGAGCAGGTCCATGTCGGTGACGTCGGCGAGGTTCGCCGGGTCGGTGACGAAGTGGACTGGCGCCGCTTCCAGGTACGACTCTTTGGATGCCAGGCGGGCGATGCACCAGCCTCGAGGCATCTCGCCGAGGTAACGCATCTCGCGCCGGTGGTCGAACTGGGTGTTCCAGTTCATCAGGTCGGCGATGACCTTGCGGTCCGCGGAGTCGTAGAGGGTGTGGACGAGCACCGTCGACGAGTTGGAGTAGATGGCGGCGGGGATGTCGCCAGGGTTCTGCACACAGGCGATAAGGCGCAGGCCCACCTGGCGGCTCCGACGGTAGATCGACTCCCAGAGGGCGGTCCGGGTGGCGACGGTCTCGCGGTCCTCGTTGTCGCCGCGGGACCCGAACAGCTCATGGGCCTCTTCGAGGCAGATGAACGTGCCGGGACCCATCCCGCCGTTGTTGAACGCGCCTTCCCCGATCGCCTGGCCGTAGCGCCACACGGCCATGAACACGGCACCCAGGATGAGGCGACGGTTGTCCAGTCCGAGGCCGTCGGCTTCGATGACGGTGACCAGGCCGCGGTCAGGGTCGACGATGTCGGTGACGGTGAGGCAGCTGCGCGCCTCCAAGCTGACGTCGCGGGTCATCATCCTCGACAGCGGCCCGCCTGGGGCGAAGTACTGCATCCGGCGCCACACCGACTGATAGCGGTTACGGATCTCGGTACCGAACATACGACCGGCGTCGGGGCTGGAGAGTTGCTCGATCCGGGCCATGATGGACACGGCCAGCTCACCGAAGCCCACCAGTCGGGAAAGCTCGGGGCATGTGTACACGTTGGCGTACTCCTCGCCGTTCGGGCCGATCTGGATGGCGCCTTCGGGCAGCGAGTCTCGGTCCACGGCCGGCAGTGAGATCCCGGGGCGGGTGATCACACCCATCGCGTCTGCCTGCGGTTCACGCAGCACGTACGGCTCAAGCCGGTTGGCCGAGTACAGGTCGTTGATGTGCTCCCAGATGATGGACCTACCGAATTCTCCAAGCCCGTAGGAGATCATCACCAGGTCGGCGACGGTGTCGGCCCACTCGACCGGGGAGATGTCCTCATGGGGGATGGCCAGCGGGTTCCACTTGAACTCCCCCAGCGCCGGCTTGGCGACCGAGAAGAAGCGGAACCGGTCTTCGGGCACCTTCTGGGCGAGGGCGCGCATGTTCTTCTGCCAGTCGAGGCAGAGCGCGCCTGCCGGGATCTCCCGGGTGACGATCGGCGAGGACGGGTCGTTGGGGTTCTGGCGCTGGCGGACCTGGTATTTGGCTTGCACCGCCTCGGACAGCAGACGCAGCACCGTAGTCGTCTTGCCAGATCCGGTGGAGCCCGCCACGAGGGTATGCGTCAGTTCGGAGAGGTCGAGGCCGAAGTGGTTGTCAGACACGATGGCCCGTTCCCCGTTGACGACGTATCCCAGGTGGATGTCGCGTCCGCCCCGGTCCGACGGCATGGCGAACACCGGCATCGAGTCGTGGACTGCCAGCAGACCCGAAGCTTCGGCGGTCGGCGGGTGGGTGAACGCAGCCCCTTCGCCGGGGGTGATGTAGGTGGAGTACAGGTGCGGCTCGACGTATTCGGTGCGCGGTTCACGACGGCGGTACGACGAGAAGGCCCGCATGTGGGTGAGGATCCGCTCCGCCTCGTCGGGATCGAACGTGTCGACGACGTGGAACGGCTGGGGAAGGCGACCCTGGTCGCCGGGGCCCCAGAAGGCGGACTTGAGCAGACCGGAGGCGCGTGCAAGCGTCTCACGGTCCTCACAGAGCAGAGCCATCTGGTAGAAGAACGCACCCGATTCGATGCCCTCCACGTAGCGCTTGACCTGCGCTTCGAGGATGTCACCCAGGATCCGCTTGGCTTCGTCGCGGGTCTGGCGGGAGATGGAGATACCCACCGACGGGATGAGCCCGAGCGACCCGGATGTCTGGGCCTGGCGGGTCATGCCTGCCACGTAGGCGTCGGTCATGCCGCGCTGCATCGAGGCGGTGGTTCCCGCTGCCACCCCGGCAGCCTGGGACACACCCACGGACTGGCCGTGGGTCTCGGACAGCGACTGGCTGCGGGAGATCGACTGGGACTGCGACTGGGAGACCGACTGGCCTACCGACTGGGCGGTGGACACACCGGCGGTCTGCGACTGGGAGAGGCTTTGCGAAGCCGACAGGCCGGCGGTCTGCGACTGGGAGAGGCTCTGTGAGGCGGTGGCCCCTGCGGTCTGCGACTGGGCGAGGGACTGGGCGGCGGACTGGCCGATCGTGGCTGTGCGGCCCACAGCCTGGGCCACAGCTTCTGTCTGGCCGAACGCCTGGGACGCTGCTTCGGAGGTGGTGAACCCCACCCCGCGGCTCTGAGCCTGCGACTGTGCGATGCTCTGGGAAGCGGTGACGGATTCGGACATCCCGACGGTCTGGTTGACGCCACGGGACACGGACGCCGATTCGCTGACTCCGGCGCTGCGGCTGGCGGACACACCCTGGGTGGCGGTGGCGCCGTCACTTTGGGACACCGACCCACCAACCGTGAGGTTGCGGCCCCAGTTGCGTCCGAACTCTTCGGAAAGCCCGAAGCTTTCGGACAGCGCCTCTGCCAGGCTGGACGACAGCCCGGTGGTGCGGGACCCGCCACCGGTGAGGCTCGAAGAGATTGTGTCGGTGTTCACAGACGACCGGTTGGACGAGTCAGTCTCAGACGAGGTCGCCCCAGCGCTCACGCTGCCGGCCCGCAGGCCGAAGTCGTAGGATTCGCCGATCGACTTGCCGTCGCCGATGGTGTCACCGAGCGCGTCGGAGAGCCCGAACGTCTGCGACAGGGACTCGGCCAGGGAGCGGGAGATCCCCTCGGTCCAGGTCCGTGACCCTGAAAGGCCGCGGTTCAGCCCCTGCCCTAGCGAGAACCCTTCGGTGGTTCCGGCCGAGACGCTCTCCCCCGAGGTGACGGTGCGGGTCTGACCGACGGACGCGGATGCGCTCTCGCCTACCGACTGGGAGACGGACGCGCCTTGGGATACCCCTTCGGACACGCCCATGGATTCGGACAGCGACTGCCCATGCGACAGGGACTCGCCCATCGTGACACTCTGGGAGATGCCCATCGATTCGGACAGTGACTGGCCTCGGGTGATCCCTTCGGTGAGGGAGACCCCGCGGGTGAGGCTCTCGGAGATGGATGCGCCTTCGGAGACCGACTGGCCTTCGCTGACCCCTGCGGTCAGCCCATGGGTGACCGACTGCCCTTCGGTGACGCCGGTGCTGACACCTTCATTGACGGTCTGGCCATGCGATACCCCGGCGGTGATCCCTTCGGAGAGGGACGCTCCGTGGGTGACGGCGATCGAGTCGGTGATCCCGTGTGTCTGGGCGATCGATTCGCCGACGGTCGCCCCGGCGGTCTGCGACTGGGATGCAGTCTCCGAATACGACTCTTGGAACGAGGCGGACTCGGTATCGGCCAGGCCGTGCGCAAGCGAGTCGGCTGCAGAGTGGGACTGGCTGGCGCCTTCGCCGTGGCCGAGCCCGAACCCGGCCGGGATCGAGATGCCGGCGGTGACCGCACGTGCCCCGTCGGTGTCGGAGCGGACGTCTGAGAGGGTTTGGACCAGGTTGCGCCATGCCCGGGTGAGCTCGACGGGGGCGACGGGGACGGTCAGCAGTTCGAGGATGAACGACGACTGACCCATGCCGCGGATGAACGACTCCAGCTGGTTGGCGGTCTGCTCCACATCGGTGCGGTTCCCGTCCAGGATCCCACCCAGCGAGGACGACCCTCCGGTCGGCTTGGGGCGTCCGCGGGCCATCGCCAGGTGGTTCCACTCGTGCTGGTAGCGGACCAGGCGCTCTGCTTCCTCGAGGGTGAGCGGCTTGTACTCGAGCTGCTGATAGGTGCCGTCGAGCTGTCCGGACAGCACCGCGTATGACCGGTCGGCCATGGCGCGCGCCTCTTCGGGGGTGGCGCCGGTGGCCTGCACCCCGTACGAGAAGATGAGCGGAAGGTCGGGTGCTTTGGCGATGACGGATAGGAAGAGGACGTCCTCTTGGCGAAGAGCCGCGAGCACGTCACGCTGCTGATCGAACAAGGAGTCGATCGATCCGCCGGCCTGCCGCAGGTAGCGGGGAACCCGGGTGACCCGGATCATGCGGATTGCCTTGTAGAAGTGGACGGGTTCTACCTGGCCAACGTCCCGCTGAACCAGCTCGTACATCATGTACTTGACTTCACCGGGGTTCTTCACGTCGAACTCGCGCCAGTGGCGTTTGACCCACAGGTCGTCGTAGTCGATTTCCTCGGCGAAGGGCACGCCGGACAGCCGAGGCACGATGAGACGCTCGGCTCCGGAGGCGATGTAGCGGCGGGCGGGGATTGTCGTCATGGTTGATGTGTGATTGTTCTCAGGGAGTTACCGTGGCCGCGGCCTTGGTCCGAAACCAGGGGGTTTGGCCACGGTTTCTCATCGGGCGATCTCGTCTTGGCGTGTCCAGAGGCTCATCAGCTCCTCGTCGTCCATCCGTTCGCGGTGCAGCTTGCGGAGTCCGAAGATGGTCTTGGCGAAGATGAACGGGGGCACAACAACAGTTGCCCAGAACAGATAGGGCAGGGCGTTTTGCATCAAGTTCACCATGAGGGCGTCGTTGCTGGTGACCGCCCCGCCCAGGCCGGAGTTTCCTCTGCCGACCACCGACACCAGCACACCCAGCACCAAAGAGGGGAAGCAGACGACGGCGAATAGGAACGTGCGGGCCTGTTCAACGATGTTGCGCCGCTCAACCGGGTAGGCGATGGTGCCGAAGGCTGCGGTGATGACGATCACGGCGCAGGAGACCAGAAGCAGCCGGGTGGCGAGCGGCCCGAAGGCGGGCAGTGCTCCGACGATGAAGGCGGTGAGGTAGATGCCGATGAGGTAGCTCAAATAGCGCAGGCAGACCGAGGCGCGGGTGGCCATGCCCCGCTCTCCCTCGACACGACGAACTTCGGCGAGGGTTTCGGAGACATAGGCCCGAGCCCGCTGGATGCGGGAGCGGGTGTCGGCTATGGGAGAATACGGTGCAGTCATGTGGTTACTCTTCTATGGGGCGCGCAAACAGCTTCACTGTTCGTTGGGTACGCAGAGGCAGGCTCTGGGTGAGAAGACAAGGCCCGCACCTTTCGTCGCGAAGGCGCGGATGAACATTGAGCTTCGATCCCACAGCGCGGCTTCGGTCTTACCCGACAGCCCCGCCGCGTTGCGGGTTCAGTGGAGTGGCGTGGTGGGTTTCGAGGAGCGCTTGTTGAGCTCTTCGATCTCGATGATGGCGAGCCATCCCAAGCCCAGAAGAGTCAGCACTGCGATCCCCACGACGGGGGTGAACAGCGTCCCAAGCAGCGTGAACACGCCGTTGAGGATCACGACTAGGCCTGCGGTGATAGCTTCCATGTCCATCTACTCTTGCCGCCCGTCATCAGCCGACAAGCCCACAGGAGATGCAATGTGGGCACCACCGCCGATCAGAGGTCGGTGCGTCCGCCGAACACCACCTTGGCTTTGTCGCCGCGGTACTTGACATAGTCCCAGGATGGTGACACTGCGATCGGCATGGCCGGCTTCCAGCTCCGGGCGCGTCCTTCTTCTAAGAGCATCTCGGCGACTTGGTCGTCGCGGCCATGACGGACCGGCAACACCATGATCGCAGCGAGCCGCTCTTTGGTGAGACGCTCGACCGCGTCGGCTACCGCCTTGCGGGTTTCGCCTCCCTCGCCCAGGTCGTCGCCGATGACTACGACTATCCCCGACAGTCCGTGGGGCATGTTGGTGCGGAACGTGACGTACTCGTCTTCTACTTCGTAGCCGACGATGTAGTCGCCGATGGCTCGGCCCAGCACTCCGAGTTCGTAGAGGCTGTTGGAGCGGTGCCGTTCCAAGATCTCGCCCCACCAGGTCTTGGTGAAGTCGGCGGGGGCGTTGCGCAGGAACTTGTCGGGCCGGATGAGCGAGCCGAGGTCCTGGTGGCGTTTGCGGGGCGAGGTGAACCGCACCGGCGGGTTGTTGGCGGAGCGCATCTCAGACTCCCATGCCTCCGCAATGGCGCGGTCCCCGAGTTTTGCACCGAGGTCGGTGATGAACACTGGGCGGGGTACTTCCACCGCTTCCAGGCAGATCCGGTGCACCTCTTCGGAGAGCTGGCCGCCGCCGGCGTTGGCGACGGTGGGGACGTCAAATCGGAGGTTCTCGGGACGCTGAGCTTTGGCTTTGCGGGCCCGTGGCGCCTCCGGTTTGCGTGACGGCTGCGGCTCGTACCGCTTCGCCGGCTCGACCTGTGGTGTGATCTCGGGCCTGAGCCGCTGGCCGGCGGCTGCTGCCTCCTCCGGCGTGAGGAACGCCGGGTTGACCGGCGCCGGCTTGGGGGCCTGCCTGCCGTCTGCGGCGGGTGAGTGGTCAGTGGACTCTTCTGTTGGCTCGGATATGTCGGCGAAGAGGTCAGCCAGGTCATCGCCTCCCGCCAGTTCGTCCGCCGCGGCGGGCGGCTCCTCGGCTTCAAGGTCGAGTGTCGCGTCGAATCCGCTGTCGACGCCGTCCAACAGGTCGGCGAGCTCGTCATCGTCAGCAGGGATTTCGGCTCGGTCGAGCCGTTCTGCCGCGTCGTCTTCCTTCTCGTCGGTGCCGCCAAGGAGGGTGGTCGGGTCGACCCCGATCTCGTCGAGGTCTTCTAGCCCATCGATGTCGGCTTCGTTGGGGTTGGGTTCTTCGACTTCCAGACCGTCGAGGTCCGCGAGGAAGTCGTCGGCGTCGGGCAGCTCGAAATCGAGTTCGTCTTCACTGTCTTCTTCGAGCTCTGGGGCGACTGCAAGATCGATGTCGAAGTCTGTCTCACCTGCGCCTTCGTTTGCGGTGGCTGCGCGTTCGGTCAGATGGTCTTCGGATGGCTGGTCGTGCTCATCCAGCTCTGGGACGGGTTCGGGTGCGGCGGTCGGTTCGCTGGTGGGGAGGGCGTCACCGAAGATGTCTATGAGTCCGCTCTCCCCTCCTCCCTCGGGGGTGATGCCGATGTCGTTGCGCCAGTCCTGGATCTCCACGTCCCCGAACAGGTCCGCAAGCTCCCCTCCCTCATCGGCCGGTTGGGCGTCGCCGCCCGTGTCCGGCTCAGGCTCAGACTGCTCTGTGGGCGGGGGTGTTGGGGCCTCGGCAGGCTTGGGCTTGGGTTTTGGGGCCGAAGGCGGAGGTGTGGAGGCTTCCAGAAGCTCCCGGAGCGCCAGGTCGATCTCGTCTACGGAGTCGGTTGCGAGCTCGGTGGTGGCAGGGTACGAACCCGGGGTTTGGGGCCGTTGGATCCTGATCGCGGCTGCCCAGTCTTCGGGGTTGTGTGAGTCGGGAAGCTCAAAACCAGCTTGCTCCAAGGCGGCACGCAGCGTGTCCATCCCGCGGCGCTTCACCCGGGAGTGGGCCTGGGAGTCTCGAATGAACCCTTCCAGATATATGAGGAGAGCTTCGTCGTCGGCGTTGGTGAAACGCTCCCCGCTCCTGCGCTCCACTTCGCGCACCTCGCCCCCGAACGACCGTTTCGCGATGGAGATGATCCCTTCCCGCAGCGTCTTGTAGTCGGACACTGCTTCTTGATGTTTGGCAGCCAGGTCCCGCAGCGACTCCTGCCCCGATTCGTACAGGGAGCGGTAGCGGCACTCGGGCCCGCAGAGCGGGGCTCCGCCCCCGATGTCGTGCATTGGGGGCATTTGACTCCGCTGTGCGTGCGGGTCTTTCCTGGCCCGCGGATGCTTGTCTCCGATGTCCCACGTCATTCCACTGCGTCCTTCTCTGTCGGCCCCACCGGGATTCCGTGCCGCTGGCCTATATCCGCCAGCAGGGCTCCTGTCTCCAACACCCCCGCCGCCATCGCCTGGCGCAGCGAGTCGGCCTGCGCTCGCGCCACCGGGTCGGAGGCTTTCAGCCAGACGATCCGCGCTTCTATCGCTTGGACGGCGTTCACCGTCGTCGACTCCATGAGCAGCTCAGCTGCGGCCACGTCCTCGGAGGGCAAGTCTTCGGGTTTCGTCGCGCCGTATTCGCGGACCCAGTCGGCGAACTCGGCTCGGGCTTGTTCCAGCTCGGCGATCTTGAGGTTCCCCTGCACCTGGTTGAGGTCGAAGAGCGCGTCGATCTCGGCGATCCGGTTGAGTCTTTCGACGGTCTGTTCTATGAACGCCGCAGTCTTCGCCTCGTTGCTGCCAACGAACACGGGTCGTCCCCCCACCACCCGGGTGGTGGACAGCCCCAGCAGGGAGCTGATCAGAAGTAGTGCTGCCACACACCAGAACCACTTCGACAGACGGGCTCCACGCAGGATCCCCTCCGCCGCAGCCAGCGCCCCCGCAGCCGCGGCCGCGCCTCCGGCAACCATCCACAGCGGGCGGATGTCACGGCCCAGCACGGGTCCGCCCATCCACACTGCGCCAACTATCCCGACCACCGCCACGATGGCGCCGATGGCGGCGAGCTTGCCGGCATGCCGGCTAGGACCGCGCCCCTCCTCGGGGGAGTCACCCTCCGGTGCGGCACCCTGCTGTAGGTAGGGCTGTGCACCCTGCGGCTGGGGGATGCCGTTAGGGTGTTGGTGGTGAGCTGGGGGCGTCATTCCGGTCGAATGGTTCATTGGGGACTCGTGTTTGGGTTGTGTGCTTGAGTGTCGGCGTTGGTGGCCTCCCCACCAGGTGTGGCGAGTTCCGCCCATGCGGTCCGCCTCCTCCACGGTGACCCAACTGCCGAAAGGCGCCGGGGGTGCTCTCCTACAGCGTCGCCACAGGTACAGCGTCGCCACAGGCGGAGGGACCTTCCCAGCTCGGATGGCTGGGATCAGAAGTACTCGTCGTAGGGGCTTTTCGACTCGGGATGCAGTAGCGCTCGGGGCTTGCCTTCCCCCTGGTAGCGGGGCAAGGAGATGCGGTACCATCCTCGCTCGTCGAGCGTGTCTTCGAGTTTGGCCAGCTGGGGCCGGGAGATCACTTCCAGCTGCACCTCTTGGACGGGCCGCAGGTCGGGGCGCCGCATCAGCCAGTCGGCGAACGCTTCGATGAGCTCCGTATACGAGCGGGCCCGCTGCGGAGAGGCGACGACGAAGCGGAGCACCGCCGATTCGAAGGGGAGCACGTTGCATCTCAGCCACCCCAGGAAGCGCTCCAGATGCTCCCAGCCGTCTCGGCGAGTCTGATAACGCTCGTATTCGAGGATGGCGCGGCGGATGCCGTTGCGTCCCATCTCCCGATATTCGACGTCCGGCTGGTAGTAGAGCTTGGATGTGCCGGCCGGATGGAACTCCCAGGGGTAACGGTCGTCGAAGATGGGCACGGCGAACCGGGGCTCGACGACGAAAATGCCGTTGGCTTGGAAACGCGGGCTGCGCAGCAGCTCGGACACCACCTCTTGGGTGCCTACGTCGTGGTCGTAGTCGGTGGCCCCTCCCAGGCCGACCCGTTCGGGGACGATGTCACCCAGGAAGCGTGAGCGCTGCAAGCGAAACTCGGTGACCAGTGATCCGGGCGCACCTGGGAGTTCCCGTTCGTTGGCGATATCGGTGAGGTGCCGAGCCAGAAGGCGGGTGGCTCGCCAGTGGGCGGGGATCACCTCTCTTGTGTCGGCGACCATCCTGTCGAGTTCGCGCACCACCCCCTTCTCGACGAGGCGACCGAGCCACCATCTTGCGGTCCTCTCGCTCATTCCTGCCTGTTGGGCGGCGTATGCCGCTGACACCCCGTCGGGTGCGACGGTTGAGTCGATCGCCACCGCCTCCAGCAGGCGCTGCACGCCGAGCCGGTTCTTCGGCGAAGTCTTGGGAGTGAATTCTTGGAGTACCCCCGAGTCGTCGGCGATGGCTTCCAGGAGCCGCAACCCCGCAGCGGTCGCCCGGTAGCGGGTGGCGGGTCTGCCGACACGCTCGGCGACTTCGCCGGTGACAGTGTTCATGATGATCGGTGGCTGATAGGCGACGAACCCCATGCCGACGAGGCGATCCAGCGCTCTGCGGGTGCCTTTGTGCCGTCTCTCCCAGCCCACCACCAGCGGCTCGTAGACACGGGGTGCGGAGAAAAGCAGATGCAGTGCGGGGAGGGACCAGGGGTTGGGGCCGTCGAAGCCCAGGGTCTCTGAGCGGAGTCGGAAAGGGATCTCTGTGCGGGCCATGGTCTTCACGGTCCCCGCCCGTCGCATGGCGCCACGAGGTTGCGCCATCTATCTGTGCTGCGTCAGAGCAGGCTGTCGCCTTCGGCGACGATTTTGATAGCACCCAACACGGCTACCCACTCCCATGCGTAGAGGGGAGCGGATGCGCTCTTGGTCTTCTTGGTCGTATCGCCACGGGACGCTGTATTTGCCATCGTTGTCTTGTGTTGGGTTGTGTCCGCTGGTGTTTGTTTGGACTGCCAGCGGGCCTCGTCGGCGAGGCGGCCTGTGTTGTCTCACCACCGACCATGGTGGCTTTTGCAGTTTTTGGGGTATTCAACCGGGGTTTTTGCCCACGTTCCAAATCGTGGAAAGCCTGGCTGCACTTCGGATGCTTTAGGGCACCGTAAATGAGCATGCCGCCCAAATTGGCTGCCAGTTTGTAAAGGAATCGACTGGTGTGCCGCCCAAACTCCCCACCCTGGGAGAAGAAATGACGGCAGAGACTTCACATATCACCCGATCGTCCCCCACCCCAGTGCTTGGGGTTGGTTCTGTTGTGCTCAATGCGCCGCAACGGGATGTTTTCGACAATCTTTTAGCCGTTGGTGCCGATCGTCCCACCCACGACCCGGGTTTGGCGGATGAGTTGAGGACGATCCTCAAAGAGGGCACGGCAGACGCGCTGGCTGCCTGGACGGAGTCTTCTTTGTGGCTTTCCAAGTCGCAGATCACCTCTGTTCTTCGCTGTGAAGGTCAGACGGTGGCGTACGCCTCGGACCCCACACCCCAGCCGATGCATTCGGCAACGGTGGCGGGTATCGTCGCCCACCGGGCTATCCATCTGGCTTACACGCATCCGGATTATGTGGTGCGCAGCTACGTCGACTGGGCGTTGGAGATGATCCTGGCCAGCGACCCTGGTGTCGCCGATTTTTGGAACAACGCATCCCCAGCCCATCAGTCGGATGTGATCGCTCAGGCGATGGAGAAGACGGTGGGTTTTCTGGATTCGTGGCCGCCCCTTCAAGACGCTTGGGAGCCGCGTTTTGAGGTTCCGATCCAGGTGAAGATCGGCAAGCTCAAGCTGGCCGGCCGAGTTGACTTGATGCTCGGTCGCCCTCGCCCACCCAGGCAGACGATGCTTCTGGCGGACCTGAAGACCGGCGCCCTGTCCGATCATCACGGACTGGAGGCGGCGTTCTATGGACTGCTGGCAACGCTGCGTTCCGGTGTCGCCCCGTTCAGGTCGGTGATTTACTCGATCGCTTCCGGTGAGTGGACCGAGCCCGCGGACATGACCCCGGACCTGCTTCGGGAAACGGCACACACGGTGGCGGATGCTGTAAGCCGCCATGTGGCTCTTCTGATGGGGATGCGTGACCCGTCGCTTACGCCGGGCAGGTACTGCTCTTGGTGCCCGGCCCGTGGCACCTGCCCTGCCGCCGAGCTGCCTGCCCGTCCCACCTCAAGCCCCACACAGCCTGTGACGATCACCCCTACCCCAGTTCCGGCTGGCCGCTCGGCAGGCGATACGGCCCCGTCGAATGTGGTGGAACTGCCTGTCGACCGAGACGATGTTCCCCCACCTCAGCCCGAGGCTGGCGCGCCGGACGACCCCGACTTGGGCCCGTTCGCGCTTTGAGCTTGAAGGGGTGCCCGCCCCTGTCTCTTTGGGCTTCACCTCACGTCGTCGGCTTCTATGGTCTGTGGTGGTCGAAATGAGCGCGCGCAAGCGCCGGGTAGGTTCCGTAACACCTAGCCGAAACGGGGAGGCTCACCTCCTGTAAGGATCCCGCCTTTGTGCTCAGCTTCCGGATCCGAAAACTAGGAAGCGAAAGACCGTGGTTGTCACGGCAGGAGATTTCCCGTCGCGGATTTCCGCAACGAAGCAGGCCCCTTCGATGTCGAAGGGGTATGCTAGAGGGCCCCTTCACATCGGAGGGGCCTCTCTCTGTTGCATCGTCAGCCCTCCCCGCCTAGCGCTTGTTCCCAAACCAGGTTCTTTCGCACCACCCTCACAACGCTTCCGATGTCGATCGCTACTGCCACCCCGTCTCGTAGACGTGTCATGGGCTGGGCGTACACCAGCGGCATCTCGATCGGTTCTGCGACAACGTCCACGCACCCTGGGGTGAGCTGCATGATCTTTTCTTCCATTGGGAAAGGGATGGCGATCAGGTCCCCTTCCCAGGTGCGCAGATAGATGTCGCCTTCGACGACCTGCCAGCCGTCCAGCCCCACCCGGGTACCCCCGCTCTCCCATCCGAACCCCATCGAGTCGACTATGACTGCTTCCCCGCCGAATTCGGCCAAAACCTGGCGGTCGTAGGGGTACAGGCCGGTCCAGACTCGCCTGCCTTTCTTTCCTGCCTCACGGCGATACAGCGACCAGCCACGGAAAGTGGTGGTCATTAGGAGGCGGCGCACATACTCGAGCTCTTCTTCCAAGCTGACTAGCGCAGGACCACCAGCTTCCCCTCCGGACTTGATGCGCTCCAAATTGGGAAGCTTCGCCTGACCGGCGGAGATCCGATACGCCGTGTCGAGCATCGCCTCCAAAGCTCGGTCATCGGTGCTGAGCAGACGCTCCCACAGGTAGCTGCTGCGGAACTGGGCGATTCGGCGAAGTATGTAGGGAAGGTTGTCTTCCAAACGTAGGATGAGGTCTGCACGGGGGTCCCACTCACGGTACCTGCCTGTTGTCCGTTCGTATAGGAACGGTTTCAGTTCCTCAGGTGGGTTCTCTGGGACCGGGCCGGTGGGCACCTGCACGATCAGGGTCATGTTTCCTGGGTTTAGCTGGGCGACCATGGTAACGGGGCTCTTCTCCTCACTAGTCCAACGTTCTCGTTCGTTACCTGTCGAGGCTTTGGACTCGTTCCTGCTGACTTGATGTCTCTGTTGTGAAGAGCTTTTCGGTTGTCCCCAGCGCGCGGTGCCCTGGGCTCGGTTGTTAGCCGCGATGCGGCGCTTGGGCAGATGGTGTGGCGGATTGGTGAGCGATCCAATCGTGAGCCTTTGAAATCTGTCTGGTTCTGTGTGCAGGTCGAGTGCGCCTTTCGGCGCATGCGGCACCGTCCATCTCTGACCCCCGAGAGCCGGGGGCTTTGGCGATAGGTGATGAGAATGGATGGAACACAGCTGACAACTGCTCTCGAGATGATGGCTCACGAACACGCGGCCGACGTGGGCGACCTCGCGCGCGCCTTGGTTGAGGCGCTGTATACCGAGGTTCTGCGCTCCACTGGGGCCGACGACGCGCATGTGAGCCTTGATCTCGAAACAGGCGACCTTGAGGTGACTATCACAGAAGGCGACGAAGTCAAGGTCTTGGATTTTGCGGACATGGGCCGCCGCGGCGCAGCCGTGTTGAAGAACGCCTTCGACGCTGTGGTGCTTGATCTCCGCCGTGAACGACTGGCAGCTCTTCTCGAGCGACGCGCCGGTCAGGTTGTGTCTGGCCGGGTCCGCCATGTCAACGACCAGGTGATCGTCGTTCAACTGGATGATGGTGTTGAGGCAGAGCTTCCGGTGTCACACGCGCCTGGGCTGCGCCCCCGCACCGGTGCTGCGGTGTCCGCTCTGCTGACCGGCCGCATCGAAAGCGCCGGCGGTGTGGTGCGTGCCCAGCTTTCCCGCAAGCCGGATGAGTTCATTCTTCGGCTGCTGGAAGAGGCGGTCCCCTCGATCGCCGACGGTTCAATTGAGATCGTCAAGTTCGCCCGCGAGCCGGGGGTTCGCACCAAGCTGGTGGTGCGCCGCACCGACCCGAACGGCCCCGATCCGGTGGCGCTGATCATCGGTTCCGGCGGCCAGACCATCCGCCAGGTCACCGACGCTGCCTATCCGGAGCGGATCGACGTGATGGAGGAAGCCGACCTGGTCGAGCTGACCACCCGCGCTCTCGCTCCCGGCAAGGTGCGCCATGTCGAGGTGAACGACTCGGAGATCGTCGTCTACGTGACCGACGAGGAGCGCCCTGCTATTTTCGGCCGCGGGGGCTGGAATGTGAAGCTTGCCACCGAGTTGGTTGGACGCCACATTCGCGTCGTCTCCCCCGGCGACGACGGCGAAGAGGATGGTTCCTCGGGCATCGATGGGAATGTGAACTCGGAACTCGTCGAAGCCGCCGAAAGCGTATCCGACTGACACACCTCGACTTCGAAGGCCTTCGCGGAGAACTATCTCCTTTCTGCGAAGGCCTTCACTTGGGTCCGGTGCATGAAAAAAGACGCCCCACATGCGGTGGGGCGTCTTCGTCGCGCTCACTCAGTGCGCTGTCAGGCCGCGTATGCCGGGTCGTCGATGTGGCAGTTCTTGAATTTCTTGCCCGACCCGCATGGGCACGGTTCGTTGCGGCCGATCTTCTTGTGCTTCCGCCGCACCGGCTTTGCTTGTGATCCCTCGGTCCCTGACACCGTCACCACCCGTCGCCGGGCAGGGAGGTTCTGCTCGTCTGTGCGGACAATGTTGGACAGGAACCGCACCGAATCACGCTTGATGTCCTGGACCATCGCATCGAACAGATCCAGAGCTTCGTTCCGGTACGCCACCAGCGGATCCTGCTGGCCCATGGCCCGCAAACCCACCCCGGCACGCAGATAGTCGAGTTCGGTGAGATGCTCCGCCCAGTAGCGGTCCAACACTGTGAGGATGATGTGCCGTTCCACGGCTTCGCGCACATCACCCATCTCGGCGACCTTGTCGGCGTAGATGCGCTCACCCTCCGCACACAACGCGTCGACGATCGCTTCGACGTCTCCGGACCTCACCTCTTCGTCCTCCCACAGGTCCGGGCGAACCGGCAGTACAGCTTCGATTTGGCTGCGGATCTCTTGGAGCGTCTCGTCGTCTACGCGGCCGGCCTCGCCGACGGCTGCGTTCACCGTGCCGATGATGAACTCCTCCCGCCAGTCGGCGATCAACTCCGATCCTTTCCCGTCCAGCAGCTGGTCACGCCACTGGTAGATGAGGACCCGCTGCGTGTTGGCGACCTCGTCGTATTTGAGGAGGTTCTTTCGGATCTCGAAGTTCTGCGACTCGACCTGCCGCTGGGCTCGTTCGATGGCGTTGGTGATAGCTTTGTGTTCGATCGGTTCCCCCGGTTCGAGGGGGAGCCGCGCCATGAGGCCGGCAAGCCGCTCGCCGCCGAAGCGGCGCATCAGCTCGTCTTCGGCGGACAGGTAGAAGCGGGACTCACCGGGGTCCCCTTGACGTCCCGCACGTCCACGAAGCTGGTTGTCGATTCGGCGGGATTCGTGCCGTTCCGTTCCCAACACATACAGCCCGCCGAGCTGCTTCACCAGCTCCCGATCGCGCACCACCTGCTCTTCGAACTCGGCGGTGAGCTTGGTCACCGCCTCATCCCATTCGGGTGTCGCCTCTTCTATCCCGCGCTTGCGGGCTTCCTGGGCGGCGAGTGCGCCGGCGTTCCCACCGAGCAGGATGTCCACACCGCGTCCGGCCATGTTTGTGGCCACCGTCACCGCCCCCGGGCGGCCCGCCTGGGCGATGATCTGCGCCTCCCGGGCGTGATGCTTGGCGTTCAGTACCTCATGGGGGATCCCCCGCTTGCCGAGCAGCGACGAGAGATATTCGGACTTCTCGATCGAAGTGGTGCCGACTAGCACCGGCTGGCCTTTTCTGTGCCGTTCGGCGATGTCTTCCACCACCGCGGCGTACTTCGATTCCTCGTCGACGAACACCAGGTCGGGCTGGTCGATGCGGATGACTGGCCGGTTGGTCGGGATCACGTTCACTTCGAGGCCGTAGATCTGCGCGAACTCCTCCTCTTCGGTGGCCGCGGTGCCGGTCATGCCGGCCAGGTGGCTGTACATGCGGAAGTAGTTCTGCAAAGTGATCGTCGCCACGGTCTGGTTCTCGGCGAGGACCTTCACTCCCTCTTTGGCTTCGATCGCCTGATGCAGCCCCTCCGAGTAGCGCCGGCCTTCCATGATGCGGCCCGTGAACTCGTCGACGATCTTTACCTCACCGCTGTCGACGATGTAGTCCACGTCGCGTTCGAAGAGCTCCTTGGCTTTGAGAGCGGTCTCGATCTGGTGGACCATCCCCACGTTTGCCGGCTCGTAGAGGTTCGCCACACCCAGGGAGCGTTCCACCAGCTCGATGCCGGATTCGGTGATCAGGATCTCCCGCTTCTTCTCGTCCACCTCGTAATGCTCGTCGCGGCGCATTTGGCGGGCGATCCGCGCGAACTGGGCGTACACGTCCGAGTTGACTTCGGCCGCGCCGGAGATGATGAGCGGGGTCCGAGCCTCATCGATGAGGATCGAGTCGACCTCGTCAACGATGGCGAAATGGTGGCCCCGCTGAACCTTGTCTTCGCGGGACATCGCCATGTTGTCACGCAGGTAGTCGAAGCCGAACTCGCTGTTCGTCCCGTATGTGAGGTCCGCTTGGTAGGCGGCGCGGCGGGCAGCCGGGTCCATGCCGTTGAGGATCAGCCCCACCTCCAACCCCAAGAACCGGTGAACTTTTCCCATCCACTCGGCGTCACGGGCCGCCAGGTACTCGTTCACGGTGACGACATGAACGCCCTTGCCTTCCAAAGCACGTACGTAGACGGGCATCACAGAAACCAGCGTTTTGCCTTCACCGGTGCGCATCTCGGCGACCCGGTTGCGAAGCAGCACAGCAGCACCCTGGATCTGCACGTCGTAGGGGCGTAGCCCTAGTGTGCGCCTCGCGGCTTCCCGCACCACCGCGAACGCTTCGGCTTCGATGTCGTAGACGGTCTCCCCGTCAGCCAGCCTACGGCGGAACTCCTCTGTCTTGGCGGCCAGCTCGCCGTCTGACAGGGCAGACATTTGGGGTTCGAGCTCGTTCACTCGGGCAACGACTTCTTCCAGATGGCGGATGTTCTTCCGCTCTCCGACTTTGAGCAGACGATCGAGAAATGACATGTTTCGTTCACCTGGGTCTATGGGTGGCTGTGGCGCCTTCGTGTGGTTACCGAATGCATGGTGCGCCGCCACAGATGGGGGCAATCGGCCGGGCGATGTTTATCTCGGGTGTGGGGTGGCCGACTGGTTGCGCAACCTCACCGGGTCGATAGCGGGGGTACCCGAGTTGGGGCCGGTTTGTGAAATTTCAGCAAACCACCGTGCTTGCAGAACAAAACGCGGACCGTTTAGGGACGCAATCCCTGTCCCCGCCTTGAGGCGGAATGGGGCAACAGACGGAGCACGGTCACATACACGCAGCCGGGGGGATGCGAAAAGGGAGTGGGCCCGTGATGACCGACCGTCCTGACTGGGAGGAAGGAAATGAGGAAGGCCGACATAGCTGTGTCGACGGATGCCGTCATCCGACCCAAGGAGGCCGCCCCCGGTGTCCTTGGAATCGAGACGAGCAGAACCGGCCAACGCTCACGTTGGGTCGAAGTGCGTGTGGCACGTGACGACGCCGCGTTGGAGCAGATCCTTGGGGTCTGCGGATACGACGAATTCGACGTGCCCGTGACTTCGTTCTCGCTGCTTGGCCCGTTCGAGACCGCCACCTATGTGGAGGCTTGGTCGCGAGTGGACAACTGGCGAGTGACCACGCCGTCATTCTCCGACCGGGAGGACGCTGCGCTGGCGTTCCACCTGCTTTCGGGGTTGTACGGCGGGTCGGTCACGGATCACCCGATCCAACTGTGCGAATGCATCTACCCACTGGGTTACGCCTGGCGCTGGTGGGAGGCCGTTGACGTGGAAGCGTGTGTGCTCTCCACGATGCGGCGCCCGCTCGTGGAGGTAGAGGTCTACAGCTCTGAGGTTGTCAGTCTTTGACTGACCCCTTGAGCCACAGGCGCCTTCACGTGACCGGCGAAGTCAACGACGTTCGGGAGGGCCGCAATGCGGCCCTCCCTGTCTTTTGTGTGGCAGCACCCCGTTTTACCTGGTCCTTGCGGCGCGGTTGGGGGGTTGGGGAACAGTGCTGTCTGACTCTGTTTCTCCGCTACCGAGCCCGACGCAGACCGTGGACCGTCCCGCAGCTTCTTCACACGACAACAATTCAACTGCCACCGCCGGGTTGGTGCTCGGTGAGTTCCCTGGCGCCTTGGTCCGCCTGCGTGGCGGCATGGTCGACGAGGTGCACGTCGACCATCTGGGGCTACCTGGGCTCGAAGTGGGTGCCGATTTCACTTCTCTTTTCCCTCCCACCCAGCGCGACGCCCTTTGGGAGGCGCTCACCAGCCCGACCCCGACGACCTTAGAGCTTTCACCTTCGCTGCCCGCTCCGGGGCGGGTCTGGTTGGAGGCGCGGATCGTGCCCCAAGACTCCCCCACCGAACAGGCAGACAACGGAACGCCAGACGAAGCCGTCCAAGAAAGCCTGGTTTTCTGCGTGGACATCACGCATCGGATACGTGAGCTGCGCCAACTGCGGGTAGTGAACGCTGTGATAGCGGCTCTTTCGCGTTCCCAAGGCACAGACGAGCTGCTGGGTGCGGTGAGCGACGAGATCTGCGACGTCCTGCCTGCGGAGCACGTCTCTTTGGCGGTGCTGTCCAACGGCATCTGGAAAGTCACCGCCGTGGAGGACTCGGGTGAGTCGAGCCGCACCTTGGACCGCGCGGCCGCGATCATGGCCGAGTTCGTGATCGCTTCGGGCCGTGTCGTCCACGTGCCCGATCTGCACGACAGTCCGTTGCTGCCGTTTCATCCCGAAGTCGACGCCACCTTGGCGCGTGACGCCCGAAGCTATCTGGGTGTGCCGGTCCGGTTCGCTGACCGCACGTTCGGGGTGTTCACGCTCCAGTCGTCCTCCTCGCATGCGTTCGCTCCCCAGGACATCGAGATGGCTGTCCGTTTGGCAGATCATCTGGGGGTGGCGTTGGAGAACGCACGCTTGTTGAACGAGTCGGTAGCGGCCCAGCATCGTGCTGAGACGCTGGCCCGCATCGGCGATGTGCTGTTTTCCGCGGAGAACCTGGACAGCTTGGTTTCCTTGGCCGCGTCAGGGGCGCGGGAAGCTGTGGCAGCGGACCGGGTGATCGTGGCGTTGGTGAACAGCGACCGCACCGAAGTGGTTGCCTCCGCGCAGGCCGAGTCATCGGATCTGTCGGACATCCTCGTTTCCCAGGACGTCAACTACCTGGCAGACGCCATGCCTGACCTCCTCCAACCGCCGTTCTCCACCGTTCTGCAATCGGGGGAGACGATGTTCCACCCGAAGGCCACCCCTCCACCCGTGTTCGACCCCGAAGACCCTGCTTCATTCCAGCTTCCGCCCTCCAGTCCGGATTCGGCGTCGGTGGTGCTCACCCCGATCGACAACCAGGACCCTATGGGCATCCTGGTGGCCGTCCGGCTCGATGATCCGGAGGACTTCACCCCAGCGGAGATCGCGTCGCTCGAAGCAATTGCCGACCAGGTTGCCGCTTCTGCCCACAACCTGCGCCTGATCGAAAGCAAACAAGAGTCGATTGAGACGCTGTCTTCTTTGAGCCGCCTGAAGAACGACTTCATCGCCAACGTCTCCCATGAGATCCGCACTCCGATGAACGGGGTCATCGGGATGGCCGACCTGTTGGCGTCCACCCCGTTGGATGAGACGCAAGCTGACTATGTGAACACGATCCGTTCCTCGGCAAACGCCCTGTTGGAGCTGATCAACGACCTGTTGGATTTCGCCAAGATCGAAGCGAACCGGCTTGAGCTGGAAGATGTCCCTTTGGACCCGTGGGCGGTGGCGTCTGACGCCCTTGAGATGGTCACACCCTCTGCTTCTGCCAAAGGGATCCGGATCCTCGCCCACCTCGCCCCGAATGTGCCTTCGCGGGTGATCGGCGACCCCACCCGCCTGCGGCAGATCCTCACAAACCTTCTGGCCAACGCCGTGAAATTCACTTCCGAGGGCCAGGTGGTTCTGACCTTGGAGATGGATCCGGCGACGACCACCCCGGCCCTCCGGTTCAGCGTCGCCGACACCGGCCCTGGGATCCCCGCCGACAAGATCGACTCGATCTTTGAGTCGTTCTCCCAGCTGGACTCGTCGACGGCACGCAGATATGGGGGTACGGGACTGGGCCTTGCGATCACCCGCCGTCTCGCCGAAGCCATGGGGGGTTCGGTCTGGGTGGAGTCGCAAGTCGGTGTTGGCTCCACGTTCTATGTGTCCCTGCCTCTCACTCCCGCCACCGCCTCGCCTGCGCAGGGGACCGGTGAGGTGGTCCTGCTGCTGGTCCCCAGCCAGGATTCGGCTGACTTGCTGGCAGCCCTGGCGGTGCGGCTCGGTTACTCCCCCCGCACTCTGGCCGTCCCCCCGCTGTCCCTCCTCGAAGAGCCACCCCCGGCCGGCATGCCGACTCCCCAGCTGGTTGTGGTTGGCGGCGTGTCCCAAGACAACTTGGACAGGGCTTTGCAGGCGGTGCGCATGCACTACCCATCCCAGCCGGTGGTGTTGGCGTTGGACTCGACTGACGTCGACCCCGCCCTGCGGTCGGCGGCTCGGCAGGTCGGGTTCACCGCCACCCTTCCCTTCCCGCCGCGCCCGGAGCAGGTGCAAAGCGTCTTCGCCAGCCAGCTGCGCCGCCAGGGCTCGCCAGCCTCCGACACCCAACCCCCAACTTCTGGCAGCAGGCTCGGTGACCTGCGGATCCTCGTTGCGGAAGACAACCCGGCCAACCAGAAGGTCATCACCGCGATCCTCGCTCGGCTCGGCGTCGTTCCCGATGTCGTTGACGACGGGGCCCAAGCGGTGGCCGCTGCGCGGCGCAGCGTCTACGACGTGATCCTGATGGACGTGCAGATGCCGAACATGGACGGCTACGAAGCGACTGCTGTCATTCGCCAGATGGGTATCCCGCAGCCCTACATCATCGCGCTCACCGCAAACGCCCGACCTGAGGCGATGGGCGAGAGCTTGGCGGCCGGCATGGACTTCTACCTGGCCAAGCCGGTGTCCGCCGCGGACCTGGAAGCTGCCCTCATCAACGCATCCGCAGCCGCTCCCCACCTCAACGAAACCGCCGTTGAAGAGGCCCCGTCCCCGCCAGCCTCCACCCCGCCTTCCGCCGAAACCCCCGGAACCGACGCTGCCACACCCCCACCCTCACCTGCACCCTCTACCGACCACGTTCCCGCCCACCCATCCGCACCGCCGTCCAGCGCACCGGAACCCACCCCTCCTCTGGCCGCTCCCCAGCCGGCACCAGCCCTCCGCCCCGGGGATGTGGTCATCGCCCACACACAAGCTTCTCCCGCCACCCCAGGAGTACCGATGGAAACCGAGAAATACCCCTACGTCGAACGCCCTAGCCTCGACTCGTACAACGGACGTGTCCCCCACTTCGAACCCAAAGTCGTAGAAGCGCTGCTGTACGACCTGGGTGACGACGCCCCACACATCGTCCCTGGCATCCTCGACTCGTTCCTTGCCGACCTCGAACCCAACATCGCCGCCATCACGGAGGCCTACCGTCAGCCGGATCTGCGCACCGCTCGGCGGCTGATCCACTCGCTCAAGTCGGCCTCCGCCACGTTCGGTGCCTACCGGTTCTCGTACCTGTGCCGGGAGGCGGAGCAGCTGTTGGACCAGCACATCGCACGCCCCGTGGAGGGGGTGGGGATCCGCCTGCACGCTGCGATAGCCGCCGTCTTCAAAGAAGCCGACTACCTGCCGTGGGTCACCTCCGAGGTGCGCCGCGTCATCTCCGAACGCACCGGCGTCGACATCCGCGACTCGTCGGCGCTGCTCGCCGCCCCCGACGACGAGGACTGAACCGACCCCGTCAGGCGGGTTTTCGGCACTGTTCGTTGGAGCACACCGCAGCCCCGGGGGTCTGCACCACCTGGTTGCCGCACGCCGCACATTTGATGGGCAGAGGACGGTCGTTGAACGCCGTCTTGCAAGCCGGGTAACGGTTGCATGAGAAGAACGTCCCCCGCGCCCCCACCCGCTCCACCAGCTCGCCTTTCTCACAGGTCGGGCAGACAACCCCGGTTGTCGCCTCTTTACGGTCCGACTTGATGTAACGACATTTGGGGAAGTTGCTACATCCGGCGAACGGTCCCTTCTTTCCCTGGCGAATGACGAGCTCACCTTCGCCACACTCGGGGCATTTTTCGCCGGTCTTCTCCGCCGGCGGCCGATCAGACTTGATGTAACGGCACTCGGGGTAGTTGTCACAGGCCGTGAACGGCCCTTTCTTGCCTTGCCGAACCACCAGCTCGCCTTTTTTACATTCGGGGCACTTCTCGCCGGTCTTCTCCGCCGGCGGGCGGTCCGATTTGATGTACGTGCATTCGGGGTATCTGGGGCAGGCAGCGAACGGGCCGTACTTGCCTTGGCGGATCACCAGATTCGCCTGCCCGCAGGCTGGGCATGGCTCGTCGGTCTGCTGCGGCGGTCCCCCCTCCGGCTCGGTGTAGCGGCACTCGGGGAACATCTCGCAGCCGTAGAACTTGTTACCCGACTTGGCTTTCTTCTCCAAAAGCGCGCCTTTGCCGCATTCGGGGCATTGGCGGTCGGTGCGCTTGTCGGTTTTGCGGCGCCGGTACTGGCATTTGGGGTACAACTCACAGGCCAGCAGCTTGCGTCGGCCCTTGCCGACACGTTCCAGAAGCTTCCCCTCCCCACACGCAGGGCATGGCTCGTCGGTTCTGGTGGCGTCAGCGTCGATGGCGTATTTGCATTCCGGATAGCCCTTGCACGCATAGAACGCCCCTTTGGTGCTTCGGCGCAGCACAAGGTCGGACCCGCACAGCGGACAGGGGCGATCGGCTTTCTTCTCGTACGCCCCGCGTTCGATGGTCTGGGCTTTCAGGTCCGCTTGCGCTTTGAACGGCTTCCACCAGGCCGCGGTGAACTCCACCCAATCCTTCTCGCCGGCGGCGATGCCATCCAGGTCCCCTTCCATGCGGGCGGTGAACCCGCTGTCGACGACGTCCGGGAAGTTCTTCTCAAGGATCTCCACCACTGTCTCGCCGAGCTCCGTGGGGATCAGCTTCTTCTTGACCACCTCCACGTACCCGCGTTTGATGATGGTGGAGACGATCGTCGCATACGTCGATGGGCGTCCCACGCCGCGGCGTTCCAGCTCTTTGACGAACGACGCCTCGGTGTAGCGGGGCGGCGGCTTGGTGGTTGACTGCTGGGTTTCGACTTCCAACAGGTCACATCCCTCTCCAGCCACCACCGGAGGAAGCAACCCACCCTCTTCGTCTTCTTCGTCTCCCTCGTCGTCGGTGCCTTCCTCGTATACGGCCAAGAACCCGTCGAATTTGAGGGCGCGGCCCCTGGCTTCCAGACCGAAATGAGCAGTGTTGGTGTCCTCTGCGAGCCGCCCGTCGACTTCCACCACCATCGTGTCATACACAGCGGAGGCCATCTGGGTGGCCACCGCCCGCAGCCAGATCAGCCGGTAAAGGGCAGCCTGGTCGGCGGTGAGGTGTTGGGCGATGGCATCTGGTTCGCGGCGCACCGATGTGGGACGGATCGCCTCGTGGGCTTCCTGGGCGTTCTTGGCTTTGGTGGTGTAGGTGCGGGGCTGGTCGAGCGCGTAGTCGTCTCCGAAACGTTCCCGCACATAAGCTCCGATCTGGCTGAGTGCCTCATCTGAGAGGTTCACAGAGTCGGTCCGCATGTAGGTGATGATGCCGACAGCGCCCTCGTCTCCCAGCTCCACACCCTGGTAGAGCTCCTGGGCGACCTGCATCGTCTTCTCCGCGGAGAAGCCCAGTTTGCGGGCAGCTTCCTGTTGGAGGGTGGAGGTGACGAACGGGGGCGGCGGGTTGCGCCGCGACTCGTCACGGGTGACATCGCGGATCGAGTAGGAGGCGCGTTCCAGGGCGGCTTTGAGCTTGTCGGCTTGGTCTTTGGTGTTGATCGAGAGCTTGTCGAGTTTCCGCTCCCCGACCCTCACCAGCTTCGCCCTGAACGGCTGGTCACGGTGATCCACCCCTTCCAGATGGGTGAAGATGTTCCAGTACTCCTCCGGCACGAAGGCGCGGATCTCCCGTTCCCGCTCGACGATCAACGCCAGCCCCGCCGACTGCACCCGCCCCGCCGACAGCCGACCCCCAACCCAGCCGGACAGGAGCGGGGAGAGGGTGTATCCCATGAGCCGGTCGATGACACGCCGCGCCTGCTGGGCGTCCACCAACGACGAGTCGATGCGGCGGGGATGCTGGACGGCAGCCTGGATGGCGGTTTTGGTGATCTCGGTGAACGTGACCCGCTGCCGCCTCTGTTCGGGGATCCCCAGCATCTCGGCGACATGCCATGCGATCGCTTCGCCTTCCCGGTCGGGGTCGGGAGCAAGGTAAACCTCGTCGGCTTTGGCGTAGGCTTCCCTGAGCGCTTGCACCGCCCGCTCCTTGCCTTCTACGGGCACGTAGGTGAGTGCCATCCCCTGATCCGGGTCCACTCCCAGTTCCCGCTTTGGCAGGTCCCTGATATGTCCGAATGAGGCTCTCACCATCCACCCGGATCCGAGGTATCCGGAGATGGTTTTCGCCTTCGCCGGTGATTCGACGATCAGCAGTCGCATAGGTCTCCGACTGTGACCGCCTCAGCTGTATAGCCAAGGTGGCGCCCCACGCTTCTTGGCCGCCTCCCCCCTCCCCCCACGGTCTGTGGTGTTACCGAACAAAGGAGCTGATTTGGCTAAGCGCCACACAGCAACCAAGAGCAAGAAGGCGGCTTACTGGGAAAGCAAGCGTCAGGAGCTCACGAAAGCGGCGGAGGACTTCATCTCGGACGCGCTCTCGTTCGAACGTTCCCCGCTGGAGATCCTCTCCACGCTCGAGGCGATCCGCCGTCTCTCATGCGAGAAGCGCTACTCGTGGGCCAACATCGGCCTGCTGTTGAGCCAGCTGCCCGGCCTCACCCGGACCGAGCAGGGTCTGATGATGCAGACCTACGACGGCTGGGTGGAGCGTGGCCGCCAGGTCCGAAAAGGTGCCAAGCAGCTGTTCGTGTGGGCTCCGCGTCTCGTCAAACGAGAGGTGGAGGATCCGGTGAGCGGCCAGAAGGAGGAGCGCCAGGTTCTAGTCGGCTTCTACCTGCTCAACACCCGCCGGTTCGACGTTTCCCAGACGTACTGCATCCCGTGCTTCGAAGCCGGGCTCGGTGAGCTGGTCCAATGCGCCGAACACCCAATCCCGACGCTGCTGAAGGCCACTCTGGACGACCAGGGGCTGTTGGACCGCCTGTTGGACGTCGTCGACGTCCCTGTGCGGTTCGCGGACATCTCCTGGGTTGCGGGTGCCGGCTGCGGCGGGTACACGGACGGCAAAGAGATAGTCGTCAACGACGGATACCCCGCCGGTTCACAAGCACGAACCCTCATTCACGAGTGGGGTCACATCCTGTGCCGGCACTTCGACGAGGACCGCAAAGAGTCGGATCGTCCGATCCGCGAACTCGAAGCGGAACTCACATCGTTCCTGGTGTCGAGGCATTTCGGCCTCGAAACGGACGCCCGCGCCTATGTGGCCGGCTGGCTGGAGCGTCGCACCCCCGAGCACACCGCCGAGGTGCTGGACGCTTCGATCGCCAAAGCCGTGCGTGCCGCCAATCGGATCATCGAGGCGGTGGAACGCGCCGGCGACGATGACACCGAAGCTGTCGACGAGGTCGAAGATCTCGCTGCCGTCTAACGACGAAACGACCTACCTAGGCAGGCCCGCCGCTCTCGGTGGGCCTGTCTTTTGTCTTTGGGGGTTGCGTCAGGTGGGTATGACAAGAAAATGACACTCACCTCGCAGCGGCTTTACAAATCCTCCGTGCCGGCTGGAGTGCGGATCTCACCGTGAGGTGTGGAAGCACGAACCTGCTCTCCTTGGGATCGAAGACGAACAGCGGCGCCCCTCGGCGCCGCTGTTGTCGTGTGTGGGGATGTCAGTTGGACAGCTCAGGTTCGGAGCCCCGCTGGACGCTGTCGCGCAGCGGAATGGCTTGCGGCCACTGACCGCCGTTCTTTCCGATAGGGCATCCGTTGAAGGCGGGGACTTCGTAGGTGAACGGGTCCACCGCCCACATGGGAAGCTCAGGGCCCTGACGTCCTTCATATCCGGGCTGGGTGGATGGGAAGCGGGGCACGACAGGGTATTTGACGTGCTCGTTGGGGCCCTTGTAGTCGGTGTTGACCACCGCCCATGGGCGCCAGCCATCCCAGCGGCTGTTCTCGTTGTAAAAGGCGGAGACGAAGTATCTGGCGGCTCCGAAGATGTTGTCGATCGCGTCCATTCGGTCGCCTGATTTGGGACCGAAGGCGTTCATCTCGCTCTCTCCCATCTGGAACACACCTGCGTACCCCCACTTGTTGGGGGATGTGATGGCGGTGTGGGAGAACCCGACCGACTCGCAGTAGGAGACCACCACTGCTTCGGCTGCCGCCTGCTCCGCGAAGTTCTTGAACCCGAACTTGGCGGGGTCCCACGAGTATGTTGTGGATCCGGCTTTCCAGGTGTTGCCTTTGGGTGGCGTGGTCGCCATGCCGGAGTTGGCGGTGACACACTGGAACATGGCCCACACCGCTTGGGCGACCAGCTGGCGGTCGTAGCTGCCGCTGCGGTTGCGGAGAGGCAGCGTCTTGCCCTTTGTGTGGCACTCTTCCACCGAGGCGGCGTTCAGGTACATCTGACTGAACCCGCCAACGCCGAAGTCGACCGACAAGGGAATGCCTCGCTGGATGTGCCAGTCTTCCTGGCGGGACCGCGAGCCGGCACACAGGATGTTGGATTCGGCGTTGGGCGGGTTGTAGCAGCCCACCGCGAACACGAACCCGTAAAGGTTGGCTCGTTTCACCGGGTAGGCGTCCCCGCATGGTGCCGGGTTCTTAGCCACGTACTCGCGGGGCTTCATGGGTACCGGAAGCGGCGTGTATGTGGCGTTGGGGTCGGGTCCGTCTATTCGCCCCGAGTAGCAGCCGACGATCGAATGCATCCAGTCGTACACGCCTTCGTCCATGACCACGTCGACAGCCATGCCGTATTCGTGGTAGGAGCCTCCGATGCGGGCGGTGGCGACCCTGCAGTTGTTCGGTCTGCGGTCACCCGCGTACAGGTCCACGATCGAGCAGCCGTTCCGGCGTCTGGCTTCCCGCTGCGCCGCCGACGTTCGTGAGCCGCCTCCGTTGAGTTTGATGCCGTCGGCCATGGCGGCGTCGCACATCGGCCCCCACAGTTGCGCCATTTCCGGAGCTACCAGGGAGGTGGCGTGCTGACAGTTCTCCGCGTACATGCCGAGCGGCACCAGCCAGCCTTCTGCGACCATACGCGCCTGGGCGGCGCTGTCTTTCATGTGCTGGTCGCGGCCGCACTCCTGCTTGGACATCTGAGGTCCGCAGTGCGGGTCGGGCACCAGGGCCAGTGACATGCTCATGAGGGTGAACTCGGCGGGGTCACGCATGTCGCCTTCGAACAGGCCGCCATAGCCGATGGCGGTGGCGATGACCCGCCGTGCCCAGCCGGCTTGGGGGATGACATTGGAGATGTCCGGCGGGGCAGCCGGGTGGGTGAGTTTTCCGCGCAGCTCCGGGTTGTCGACGACGAAGCGCCTGACCATCGGCTCGGATCCGCGCTTGACACCCGCGGCACGCGCCTTCTCGTAGTTGTGCTGTTCCACGAGCTTTTCGTACGCGACCCACACTTCGAAGCCGGACACGTCGGTGGTCGAAAGCATGTCGAGCTGCTCGTGGACGATCGGAAGGCCCACGGCAGGGTCGATATCACCGCCGCATCTCTCTTTCACCTTCGCTGACCTGTAGGCCTTGTCGACTTCGGCGCGTATCTGACCGTAGCGGTCGGACCAGTTGCCATTGTCGTCGAACCCGGCCTGGAAGCGCCGCTCGGCTTCTGCGGCGACGCTGCTGCGGTCAGCACCGAGGCCCAGTCCCCACGCCCTGGTGGCCCCTACTGCCCCTTCGCCGGCGTCGATACTTTCTTCGTCGAGGAACCCTTCGGTCTGGGTGATGTCGCTGCCGAACAGGTACCGCCACCAGGCTGTGGAGCACTGCGATTCGGGGTTGTACAAAAGCCCGGTGTCCCCCTGCCTGCCCGCGTCGTCGAGTGCCAGCTCACCAGACAGGTACTTCTTGTATGCGTCCCAGTCGACACCCGCCACGACGGCAGGCACCACATACCATCCGTCTGTGAGCCATGCGTACTTCTCGACGGTCATGCCGGCCTGTGGACGAACCTCCGGGGCGGAGGCGTTCTGGGCGACAGCACGCGCCACGGCGGTGAGGACCATGGTGTTGTCACATCGGTCGCTGATCCCTAGCCGGTCGGCGTCCTGTTTGGACAGCGGCAGGATCCCCATGTACGACGGCGGCTGCTCACCTTTCTCGAGTGGCCCGCATCCAGGTGCGACGTAGTCGTCGAAGCCGGTGGTTTCATCGACAGCAGGTCCGCCCCAGGCGAATACGACCGATACCATGTCGTTGGCCAGGGTGTTGGCGGCGTCGACCCGCTTCAATGACCGGAAAGTGTTGTTCTCTCCGATCCCCACCAGAACCTCGGATTGGGCTTGGCGGGCTTCGCAGCGCATGATCGAGGCGGCTGCCTGGGCGACCGTGACACCTGAGGGGATGGCCCCACATTCACGTGCCTGCTGCTCGTCGAGGACCCTGCCCGCAGGGAGGCGGTCCAGCACCTGTTCCCAGTATTCGTCCACGGCGTCCGGGTTGGCGTGGGGGTTGTGCGGGGGCGTGACCCCTTCGGCACGCAACTCCGCTTGGATCCGGTAGATCGCGTCTGCGACAGCCAGAACCGACTGATGCCAGTCTTGGGGGTTGCTCGTGTGTATCTCCGGCCACAGCAGCATCGGCCCTTGGGCGGAGTCGGGCCCGTCGCTGATCGGAGGTCTCACCACTGGGTAGAAGCTGTAGTCGGTTTTGAGGGCCTCAGCCTCTTCCTCTTCGGTGAGCTCTACGGGCTGGCCGTCGTCGGTGGCCCCGTAGAACGGGTTGCGGTCGATGGCGTCGTAAGGGGATTTGTCGCCGTGCTCGGTGGCTTCTTTGGCGACGGCAGCGAGGATGGTCCAGGGTATGTCGTATTTGGCGCCGACGCTTTGGTACAGGTGCAGCAGCTGGTAGGGGATCCGCTCCGACATCTCCGCCGGTTCGCGATACGGAATCTTCTCTTCGTCCGAGTCGGCGAAGAAGCCGATGATGATCACCAGCAACAGCGCAATGATGACACCTCCGACCAGGATGAGGATGGGGAGGAGGACCCGAAGGACTTTGGCGATGACCGAGGCTTTCAAAGACAGGCCGCCGGTGAGAAGCGCCGCCCGCTGTGCCAACTTGTCGACAATCCGAAGCGCCTGGTCGGATTTGCGTGAGGCTTTCCCGACGACCGAGTCCCCGTGCCGCTCTTGGACTTTCTGTTGGCCTTTGTCGGCGGCCCGGTCGGCCACCGCCCCACCCAGCATCGCCGCCGCACTCTCCCCGGCAGGGTCGTAGGGGGTGTGGTCCACCATGTCCTCGACCTTGTCGAGGCGCCCTTGCTTCTCGGTGCCAGGGTCATGTGGTGTGCCGGTCTGATGTGTAGGCCGAGGCCGACCCGCCGCACCTGGGCTGGAAGTGGACCCTTGGCCGCCACCTCCCGGACGGCCTGACTCGGAATTGGCGCCGCCCTGGCCGGGACGTGGACGTGGGGTGGCGGGCACCTGCTGGGTACCGGCAGGGCGGGAGGAGTTCCCCCTGGCGGCCTGTTTGGCGGCCTTCATCGCCTCTTTGATCGCCGAGTCCTCTCGACCGCTGCGCTGCGAATCGCCCCACCGTGAGGATCTGCCCTTGTCGCCTCCCATACCTGATCCCGTCTCGTCTGATATGCGACCTTCTCTGCGTGCCCGCCTTGCGTCGTCCATCGAGCGGCGAACCGGGTCGTCACCGTCTGTCGCCCTTCCCCACCGCTGTGACCCATCGGTCCCCTTGTCCTGTTCAGGGGTGCGTGGCCGGGGGGATTTGGAAGGCGTCTGGTGGTCAGAGGGGCTGCTTTCCGGGCGGCCAGTTCCGTGGGCGGTCTCGTCGTTGCGGTTGTTCCGTGGGCGCGGCGGTTTCGGTGTTTCTTCAGACATGGGTCTCGGGAGGCGTTTGTCGGGGCGCCAAATGTGGCGCCGGGGCTTCCCCCATCACCGTGGCTGCCTGCGCGGAGTTGCCAACCAGCAGCTGTTCTCGACGGCGCCTCCCGTGCTCTCGGCCACAATTCGAGGTGGAATGGCACACGACACCAACACCCCATCGGCCACCGCCCCAAAGACGCCGGTTGTCCTTCTGGTAGATCTGGACGCCTTCTTCGTGTCCGTTGAGCGGCTCGACGATCCGCGTCTTGTCGGGGTGCCGTTGGTGGTGGCAGGCGAGGGGCCACGTTCGGTGGTTGCCGCCGCGTCATATGAGGCACGCAGCTATGGGATTCACTCCGCGATGCCTCTGTCGGCTGCCCGCCGCCGTTTCAGCTCACTGGTGGTGCGGCCACCCCGGCACGCCCGTTACAGAGAAGTGTCGGAGCAGGTGTTCGACACGGTCGCCGGTTTCGCGGCCGACCTGGAGCGAGCCTCGATCGACGAGGCGTACCTGACTGTCCCTCCGCACACGGATCCGTCCCGCACGGCACACCGAATACAGGCGGCGGTGCGTGACCGCCACGGTATTTCCTGTTCGGTCGGTGGCGCGTCCAACAAGCTGATGGCAAAAATCGCCTGTGAGACGGTCAAGCCAGGCGGGGTGCGTGTCATGGCCCCCCATCAGGAACTCCCCCTTCTTCTCGCTTTGGATGTGGGCGATGTGCCTGGTATCGGCGCCGCCACTGCCGCCCGTCTGGCCGAACTCGGGGTGGAGACCGTCGCCGACCTGGCAGAGCTGCCCGAAGATGAGCTGCTGGAGAGGTTCGGCCCAGCCCGCGGCGGCTGGCTGTACGCGGTCGCCCGCAACGAGCTGTTCGACCCTGTGAACTCGACCCCGTCCCCTACCAAGTCGATCTCGCTGGCTGAGACCTACCCCACTGACCTCACGACCTCAGCCGAGATGGCCGCAGCGTTGGAGGACCTGGCGGCGAGGCTATGGCTGCGGATCATCGACGACGGGCGCACCCCTTCGACGTTCACGGTCACGGCCCGCACCTCCGATTTTGTGACACGTTCCCGCTCCACCACTCCGGCTGCTCCTCCCCGCTCATCGGCCGAGTTGGCTCAGCTTGCTCACCGGCTGCTCGACGACCTGGATGTCGCCCAGCCTACGCGCCTTCTTGGCCTGTCGGCGGAGCGTTTCCGCACCGTCACCCAAGCCACCCTTCCTTTCCCAGATGAGGACGGGTTCGTCCCGGGCCAGGAGGTGTACCACGCCAAGTTCGGACGTGGCCGGGTCCTAGACCTCACCTCCGATTCTGCGCTGGTGCGTTTCGACGACGGCAGCCAGCTTTCGATCCTCAAAGAGTTCCTGCGCCCGGCGTAGCGGTCCCTTCCACAATTTCAGCCGCAATCAAGGAAGTGACTAGTCACTTGGGGATCCGCAGAAATGACGCGGACATCTAACTGCGTCTTTGTGATTGACGCTCACTGTTTTTGTGCGTCTGAGCAAAAGGCTCGGTCGCACTCCGCCCAGTGCCAACCACCACCCAAGGAGATTTGGAAATGCTACGCAAGCGCCTTCTGGCTATTGTTCTGGCCCTCCTGGCCTTCTCCCTTTTCGCGGCCGCCGCTGCAACACTCGGCGGTCTGAGCTCGGCGGATCTCGGTGCCGACGCCACCCAGGTCATGTCCTGCGACTCCGATGGTGTCTCCGTGGACTACACCGCTGAATTCGACGCCACGGACAGCCGGTTCGAGGTGACTGAGGTGATCGTCTCCGGTATCCATGACGACTGCGCCGGTCAGACCCTGTCTGTCGCTCTTGGCGACGGCGCGCAGGAGCTGGACTCTGGCTCCGTCGTCGTGGCCGGTAACACCGCCACCGTCACCGGCTTGACCGCCGACGCCGAGGCTGTCACCCAGATCGCCGTCGTCATCGCTGGCTGATAGAGCCAGCAACCCATAGGTGCCATATCCGGGTGGCAACTAGCCCCGGAGGGCTCATCCCTCCGGGGCTAGTTGTTGACTGGAACATCCCGATCCGGGCACCACGGTCGAGAGGCACGCGAAAGAAGCCCAGACATGATCCCCGCCGCCCTGCACGCAGATGTCACGCGTAGCCGGCTGGCTCCTTCGGAAGGTGCCCGGCTGCGTTTTCCGCGCCTGCGCAGCCTGGCGGCGAGCTTGTTCATAGTCGGCGTCGCCCTCCTTGCCTGGCCGGCCCGTTTCGGTGGGGACCTGGCGCTGGTCATGGTCGCGGGCGATTCGATGGAACCGACCTACTCGGCAGGTGACATAGCGCTCTCGGTTCGGGCCGACAACTACAAGGTCGGCGATGTCTTGGTGTACAAGATCCCCGAACCTCATTCGGCTGCGGGCTACCTGGTGATCCACCGGGCCACTGGACGACATGATGACGGCTGGGTCACCCAGGGAGACAACCGCAACTACCCGGACCACTGGTATCCGACCGAGAATGAGATCTTGGGGCGGGTGGTCGTGGTGGTTCCCGGGCTGGGAAGGTTCATTCTGGGGATGATCAACCCGCTCGGTTTGGCAGCGTTGGGGGCTTTGGCGGTCGGCTTGTCCTTCTGGCCCGACGCTCCTTGTGTCAATCTCGGCTGTGACGCAAAGGAAGGTCGGCACCACCCCGAATGCCCCAAGAATGGAGACGCCGCCGCCGATACCTCACCCCCGGTAAAGGCGTCTGCCTGATCCCGCTAGCCTCCTAACAGGGTGTGTCCTATTTCCCACTGAAGTTTTGAGGGCGCCGCCCCGGT
>ERZ777003.615-NODE-615-length-66679-cov-13.689391_pt1 | contig 66679 bp, 59 predicted proteins | sample MGYA00374956_ERZ777003 | MGnify/ENA primary metagenome ERZ777003 (study PRJEB29302, sample SAMN06268252) | bioreactor metagenome | isolation source: Joint BioEnergy Institute, California, USA | place: USA:Joint BioEnergy Institute, California, USA | collected...
AGTTCGCCTTCGAGGCGGCGGTGCGCATGCGGGACCGCTTCCTCCAGCAGGAGGTCTGGGACCGCATGGGCCTGAACGTCAAGGAGGTCCTGCCGCTCGTCATGCACTCGCCGCAGCGGCAGCTCTTCCAGACGATGCTGTTCTCGAAGATCGTGCCCAACTGCAAGAAGCTGGGCCTGCTCGACGCCAACGGCGGCTGGCTGCGCCAGAAGTTCACCGAGCTGGGCGTCATCGGGTTCGAGGACAACCCGGACACCGGCGAGGAGTACGCCATGTTCCAGCTCGCCGAGGGCGAGCTCGCGAGCTGAGGCTCGCCGGGACCGTCCCGGTGCAGCCGCGCCACGCCCGCCCGGCGGCCCGCCCCGCGCCGGCCGCCGCGGCGGGCGTCTCGCACGTTCGGGCCGCTGCGTGCCGGCGCGATCACGACGCGCGGCCGACGGGCTGTGGAAAGCTGTCGGCCGTGCGCAGCGGCCCCTCACCTGCGGTGTCGTCCTCGAGCTGACGTGTCGGCCCACATCGCCCTCGCCACCTCCGCCGACCACCCCGAGGGCCACGGCGGCGAGCACCTCCTCGTCGACGCCCTCACCGCCCGCGGCATGCGGGTGACCTGGGCGGTCTGGGACGACCCCGTCGTCGACTGGGCGGGCTTCGACCTGGTCGTCATCCGGGCGACGTGGGACTACCCGGCCCGGGTCGAGCGGTTCCGGTCCTGGGTGCGCTCGCCCGCGGTCGCCACCCGGCTGGTCAACCCGCCGAACCTCGTGCTCGGCAACCTCCACAAGGGGTACCTCGCCGACCTCGGCGACCTCGCCGTGCCCACCGTCGTCGTGCCCGCGGGCATGACGGTCGACCTGCGCCGCCTGCGCTGGGCGGCGTCGGTGGTCAAGCCGGCGGTCGGGGTGGGCGGCCAGGGCGCCGTGCGGCGGGCCACGCAGGAGGACCTCGACCGGCTGACGCTCGGCCCCGACCCGGTCGACGCCGTCGTCCAGCCCTACCTCCCCGACGTCGAGCAGCGCGGCGAGGTGTCGGTCGTGCTCGTCGGCGGCCGGCCCACCCACGCCGTGCACAAGCTGCCCGCCGACGGCGAGTTCCGCATCCACGAGGAGTGGGGCGGCACGGCCGAGCTGGTCGAGGCCGGCCCCGAGGAGCTGGAGGTGGCGGCCGCGGCGATGGCGGCGCTGCCGTCCACGCCCGCCTACGCCCGGGTCGACCTGCTCTACGACGCCGGCCGCCCCCGCATCGTCGAGGTCGAGCTCGTCGAGCCCTACCTGTGGTTCGAGCTGGCGCCCGCCGCGGCCGGCGCCCTGGCCGACGAGCTCGCCCAGAGCCTCGCCCGGCGTGGCTGACGGCCGGTGCCGCCGGCCCCGGCGCCCGGCCCGCCGGACCGGTGCCCGACGGGCGGCCTCGGCCCTGGCCACGGAGCGCGCTGGTACCCTGCGACGCATGTCGCAGCCGTCCGATCCCCGCCTCCTCGTGCTGCACGGCCTGCGCCTCGCCGGCGCGGCCGAGGCGCGCGACGTGGCGGAGGTGGTCGGCCTGCCGGTCGCCGACGTGGAGGCGCTCCTGGGCCCCCTGGAGGCCGAGGGCCTGGTCACCCACCGCACGGCGCCGCCGGCGGGCTGGCTCCTCACCGCGGCCGGCCGTGACGAGCACGCCCGCCTCGTGCAGGCCGAGGCCCGGGACACCGGCGCCCGTCCCGCGATCGAGCGCGCCTACGCGCGGTTCCGGGCCCTCAACCCCGCGGTCCTCGACGCCTGCAGCCGCTGGCAGGTGCGCGAGGTCGGCGGCCGCATCGTGCCCAACGACCACGGCGACCCCGACCACGACGCCGCCGTCGTCGCCGACCTCCAGCGCCTGCACCGCCGGGCCCGGCCGGTCGTCGACGACCTCGCCGCGGCCCTCGACCGCTACCGGCCCTACGGCCCTCGGCTGCAGCGGGCCGTCGACCGGGTGGCGGCGGGCGACGGCGCCTGGTTCACCGCGCCGTCGATCCCCAGCTACCACACGGTCTGGTTCGAGCTGCACGAGGACCTCCTGACCACCCTCGGCCGCAGCCGCAGCGCCGAGGTCTCCGAGGCCGTGCCCTGACGGGGCGGCCTCCCGTCCGCACCGACACACCGACCACAGGAGCCAGAGAGATGGGCACTGCCCGCTTCGGCAAGGTCATCACCGCCATGGTCACGCCCTTCCGCGACGACGGGTCGCTCGATCTCGACGGCGCCGCCGACCTGGCGCGCTGGCTCGTCGAGCAGGGCAACGACGGGCTCGTCGTCGCCGGCACGACGGGCGAGGCCCCGACGCTGACCGACGACGAGAAGGTCGAGCTGTGGCGGGCCGTGCGGGCCGCGGTCGACGTGCCGCTGCTCGCCGGCAGCGGCAGCAACGACACCCGCCACACCGTCGAGCTGTCGCGGCGCGCCGCCGAGACCGGCGTCGACGGGCTGCTCGTCGTCTCGCCGTACTACAACCGGCCGCCCCAGGCCGGCATCGAGGCCCACTTCCGGGCCGTGGCCGAGGCCGTCGACCTGCCGATCGTCGCCTACGACGTGCCCACCCGGACCGGGCGGGCGATGGCCGTCGACACCATCCTGCGGCTGGCGGGCGACGGCGTGATCGTGGGCCTGAAGGACGCCCGCGGCAACCCGTCCGAGGCCGCCGCCGTCGTGGCCGGCGCGCCGGCCGGCTTCGACCTCTACTCCGGCGACGACGGCCTGACCCTGCCGCTGCTGGCCGTCGGGGCCGTGGGGGTCGTCGGCGTCGCCACCCACTGGTCGGCCGGCCTGCACGCGGAGATGATCGCCGCCCACGAGAAGGGCGACCTGGAGCGGGCCCGCGAGATCAACGCGCGCCTGCTCCCGTCGTTCGCGGTCGAGACCGGCCCGACCTGGGTCCACACCAGCGCGGCGAAGGCGGCCCTCGAGGCGCTCGGGCGTCCCGCCGGCCCGCTGCGCCTGCCCCTGCCGCCGCTCGACGATGCCGTGCGCTCGGCCGTCGCCCAGGTGCTCGAGGGGCTCGGACTCACCCGTGGCTGAGCCGGTCCGCATCACCTTCCTCGGCGGCCTGGGGGAGATCGGCCGCAACTGCGCCTGCATCGAGGTCGGCGGGCGCATCCTGCTGCTGGACGTCGGGCTCATGTTCCCCGAGGCCGACATGCTCGGCATCGACCTCGTGCTGCCCGACTTCACCTACCTGCGCGAGAACGCCGACCGCATCGACGGGGCGATCATCACCCACGGCCACGAGGACCACATGGGTGGCCTGAGCTACCTGCTGCGGGAGCTGTCGTTCCCCATCTACGGCTCGCCGCTCACCCTCGGCCTGGCCAGCAACCGCATCGAGGAGGCGGGCCTGCTCGACCGCACCGAGCTCGTCCCGGTCCACGACGGCGAGCGGCGGCGGATCGGCCCGTGCGACGTCGAGTTCATCCCGGTCACCCACTCGGTGCCCCACGGGTTCGCCGTCGCGTTCCACACGCCGCAGGGGGTGATCCTCCACTCCGGCGACTTCAAGCTCGACCTCACCCCGGTGGACGGCCGGCTCACCGACCTGGCCCGCATCGGCGCGCTGGCCTCGGGCGAGGGCATCCGCCTGCTGCTCAGCGACTCGACCAACGCCGAGGAGCCCGGCTACGCCCGCAGCGAGACCTCGGTGGGGCAGGCGCTCTACCAGCTCTTCCACCAGCACGAGGGCCGGCGGATCGTCATCGCCTGCTTCGCCAGCCACATCCACCGGGTGCAGCAGATCGCCGACGCGGCCGTCGCCTTCGGGCGCAAGGTGGCCACCCTCGGCCTGTCGATGAAGAAGAACGTGCGGCTCGCCCGCGAGATGGGGCTGCTGCACATCCCCGACCACGCGCTGGTCGACATCGACGACGTGAGCGACCTGCCGCCCGGCGAGGTCTGCGTGCTGTCGACGGGGAGCCAGGGCGAGCCCATGTCGGCGCTGGCGCTCATGGCCGAGAAGAACAACCGGTGGCTCGAGATCACGCCCGACGACACGGTCATCCTCTCGTCGCACCCGATCCCCGGCAACGAGATGAACGTGTCCCGGGTCATCGACGGGCTCGTGCGCCTGGGCGCCGAGGTCGTGCACTCCGGCATCTCGGACGTCCACGCCTCCGGCCACGCCAAGCAGGAGGAGCTGAAGACCCTCCTGTCGATCACCCGGCCGGAGTGGTTCGTGCCGGTGCACGGCGAGTACCGCCACCTGGTGGCCCACGCCAAGCTGGCCCGGTCGATGGGGGCCGTGGGCGGCGGGGCCGACGACCACGTGGTCGTCTGCACCGACGGCGACCAGCTCGTGCTGGACGACGACGGCCTGCGGGTCGCCGGCCAGGTGCCGGCGGGCTACCTGTTCGTCGACGGCATCATCGGCGACGTCGGCCAGGGCGTCCTGCGCGACCGGAAGGTGCTGGCCGAGGAGGGGGTGGTGGTCGTCGTCGTGACCGTCGACGTCGAGACCGGCGCCATCCTCGTCGGCCCCGAGATCATCACCCGGGGCTGGGTCTACGCGCCCGAGGCCGAGCCGCTCCTCACCGAGTGCGCCGACGTCGTGCGGCAGGCGGTGAAGGAGTCCTTCGCCAAGGACGCGACCGACATCGAGTCGCTACAGCGGGTGGTCCGGCGCGCGGCCGGCCGGTTCGTCAACGAGACGACCAAGCGCCGGCCGATGATCGTGCCGGTGGTCATGGAGGCCTGAGCGTGCCGGCCGGGCGGGGGACCGGGCGCCGGGTGCACGCGCCCTGAGCCGTGCCCGAGCTGCCCGAGGTCGAGACGATCCGGCGCCAGCTCGAGCCGCTCGTCGTGGGGCGGCGGCTGGGCCGCGCCTGGGCGTTCCCGCACCCGAAGTTCACCGCGGCCCTGGAGGTGGGCCCGGCGACGATCGAGCGCCTCGACCGCCGGGGCAAGTACCTCCTGTTCGTCCTCGACGACGACCGCGAGCTGGTCGTGCACCTGGGCATGACCGGCTCGCTGCGGGTCCGCCCGCCGGGCGACGAGGGCGACGCCTACGTCCGGGCGTGGTGGGCGTTCGACGACGACCGCGGCGAGGCGCTCGAGTTCCGGGACGTGCGCCGGTTCGGCCGGCTCGCCGTCGCCGTCGGCGGCCGCTACGCCGGGACGCTGGCCGTGCAGGGCCCCGACGCGCTCGACCCGGACCTGACGGCGGAGGACCTGTGGCGCGCGCTGCGGTCGAGCCGGCGGGCGGTCAAGACGCAGCTGCTCAGCCAGCGGCCGATCGCCGGGGTGGGCAACATCTACGCCGACGAGGCCCTGTGGCGGGCCGGCATCAACCCGGCCCGCCGGACCGTGACCCGGGCGCAGGCCGCCAAGCTGCTCGACGCCCTGCGGGCGGTCATGACCGGCAGCCTCCGCTACGGCGGCACGACGCTGGCCGGCTACCGCGACGCCGCCGGCCGGTCCGGCCGCAACCAGCAGCGGCTGGCCGTCTACGGCCAGGCCGGCCACCCGTGCCCCCGGTGCGGCACCGAGCTGCGCTCGCGGGTGCTCGACGGGCGCACGACGACCTGGTGCCCCACCTGCCAGCCCCGCTGACCGGCGCCCCCGGCGGGCCGCCGGGCCGGGCGGGGCTCAGCCGGTGCGGCGGTGGACGAGGCGGGCCCCCGCCTGGTCGCGGGCGAGCACGATCATCTGGTCGACGTTGACGTGGCTCGGCCGCGACGCCACCCAGCGGACGCACTCGGCGACGTCCTCGGCGGTGAGCGGGGTCAGGCCCTCGTAGACCTTGGCGGCCCGCTCGGCGTCGCCGCCGAAGCGCACGAGGCTGAACTCGGTCTCGACCAGGCCGGGGTCGATCTCGCACACCCGGACCGGCCGGCCCAGCAGCTCCTGGCGCAGCGCCCCCATGACCGCCCGCACGCCGAACTTGGCCGCGTTGTAGCCGGCGCCGCCGGGGTAGGGCTCGTGACCGGCGATCGACCCGATGGTGACGATCTGGCCGTCGCCGCTGGCTTCGAGCGCCGGGAGCAGCCCCCGGATCATGCGCACGACCCCGAGCACGTTGGTCTCGTACATCGTGCGCCACTGCTCGTCGTCGGCCTCGGCGACCGGCGTCAGCCCCAGCGCGCCGCCGGCGTTGTTGACCAACAGGCGGCAGCTCGGCACCTGGGCGACGAAGGCGTCGACCGACGCCGGGTCGGTGACGTCGAGCCGGTGGTGGCGGGCGCCGATCTCGGCGGCCAGCGCCTCGAGCCGGTCGACGCGGCGGGCGCCGACGACCACGTCCCAGCCGTCGGCCGCCAGCGCCCGGGCCGTGGCGGCCCCGATGCCCGAGCTCGCGCCCGTGACGACCGCCGTCCCTCTCCTGCTCGTGGTCTCCTGCTGCACGCCGCCACCGTAACGGCCGGTCGCGGGCGGGCCCGGGCCCTCCCGGGGTCGCGGGGGCGGTCGCGGCCCGCTGGTACCGTTGTCCCGACGTGACGACGCGCCAGGGGTCTCGCTCGCGCTCCCGCTCGGGGGCCTCGTCCCGGTCGTCCCGCTCGACGGGCGCGGGACGCTCGACCGGCCGCGGCGCCGGCCGGTCCCGGGCCAGCCGGTCGCGGTCCCGCCGCGCCCAGCCGTCGCTCACCGGGCGGGCGCTGCGGACCTCGGCCCGCGTGCTCGGCGAGCACGCCGACGACGTCGGCGGCCTGCTGCTGCTCGCGCTGGCGGTCATCTGCGGCCTCGGCGTCTACGCCGACCGGGGCGGTCCGCTGGGCCGGGGCCTCGGCGACCTGGCCGCGACGACCCTCGGCTGGCTGCGGCTGGCCGTGCCGCCGCTGCTGGCGCTGGGCGGCGCCGCGCTCATCCTCCGCCGGGGCGACGTCGACGCCGGCGACGAGGACGCGCAGCCGTCGGCCGCCGCCCACGTCGCGGTGGGCACGGCGCTGCTCGTCGTCGCCGTCGCGGGCGTGCTCCACGTCCCCGGCGGCCGCCCGCGGCTCGACGACCCCGTCGAGCAGCTGCGGGACGCCGGCGGCTGGCTCGGCGTCGGGGTGGGTGGCCCGCTCGTCGGCCTCGTCGGCACGGCCGGCTCGCTCGTCGTGCTGGGCGTCGTCGCCGTCGGCGGCCTCGTCGTCCTCACCCGCACGCCGCTGCGCGACGCCGTCGACCGCACGCTCGCCCGCGCCGGGGCGCTGACCCGTGGGCTCGACCGCCGGCTCGCCTCCCTCTTCCGCCTGCCCTACGACGACGGCGAGGGCGGCGACGCCGCGACCACCGACGAGCGGGCGGCCGGCCTGCGGCCCGACGACGACACGCTGGTCGAGCCGTCGGCCGAGGGCGAGGCCTCCGAGGCCGAGCCCGACACCACCGCCGCCGAGCCGCCCCGCCGCCCCCGCCCGGCGCCCGAGATCGTCGTCCCCGAGCCCGACGATGCGCCGCCCGAGCAGCTCGAGATCGCCCTCGGCCCGGCGGCCAAGGCGTCACCGTGGAAGCTGCCGCCGCTCACGCTGCTCGAGCGGTCGGGCTCGCAGCAGGTCGACCGCAAGATGGTCGAGGACACCGGCCGCACGCTGGAGAAGGCGCTGGCCGACCACGGGGTCGAGACCCGGCTCGTCGGCATGGTCGTGGGGCCGACGGTCACCCGCTACGAGCTCGAGCTGGGCCCGGGCGTCAAGGTCAACCGGGTGACCAGCCTGCACAAGGACATCGCCTACGCGATGGCGACGCCGGACGTGCGCATCCTGGCGCCCATCCCGGGCAAGCAGGCGATCGGCGTCGAGGTCCCCAACGTCCGCCGCCAGATCGTCGCCCTCGGCGACATCCTCGTCAGCGAGGAGGCCCGCCGGGCCACCCACCCGCTGGACGTGGCCATCGGCCGCGACATCAACGGCCGGGCCGTCATGATGAACCTGGCGGCGATGCCGCACGTGCTCATCGCCGGTGCCACCGGCGCGGGCAAGTCGAGCTGCCTCAACTCGCTGCTCACGTCGATCCTCATGCGGTCGACGCCCGACCAGGTCCGGATGATCCTCGTCGACCCCAAGCGGGTCGAGATGGGGCAGTACGACCGGCTGCCGCACCTGCTCACCAACGTGGTGACCAACCCGAAGCGGGCGGCGAACGCCCTGGCCTGGGCGGTCAAGGAGATGGAGCGGCGCTACGACCTGCTCGCCGAGGTCGGCTTCCGCGACATCACCGGCTACAACGCCGCGGTCGACCGGGGCGAGCTGTCCGGCGACGGCGCCGCCGCGGACGGCGAGGGCGACGGCGACGGGAGCGGCCGCCGGTACCCACGGCTGCCCTACATCCTCATCGTCATCGACGAGCTGGCCGACCTCATGATGGTCGCGGCCCGCGACGTCGAGGAGTCGATCGCCCGGCTGGCCCAGATGGCCCGGGCCGTCGGCATCCACCTCGTCATCGCCACGCAGCGCCCGTCGGTCAACGTCATCACCGGCCTGATCAAGGCCAACGTGCCCGCCCGCATCGCGTTCGCCGTGTCGTCGGTGACCGACAGCCGGGTCATCCTCGACCAGGCCGGCGCCGAGCGGCTGATCGGCAAGGGCGACATGCTGCTGCTCGACGCCGGCTCGTCGGTGCCCCGGCGCATCCAGGGCGCCTGGGTCACCGAGGACGAGGTGCGCAAGGTCACCGCGGTCTGGAAGCGCCAGGCGCCGAACGTCACCTTCGACGACTCGGTCCAGGGCACCGACGACGGCTCGGCCGGGCCCTCCTCCGGCGGTGGGGGCGGCGACGAGGACGACGACCTCTTGTGGCAGGCGATGGAGCTGGTCGTGCGCAGCCAGCTCGGCTCGACCTCGATGCTCCAGCGCAAGCTGCGCATCGGCTTCGCCCGGGCGGGCCGGCTGATGGACCTGCTCGAGCAGCGCGGTGTGGTCGGGCCGTCGGAGGGCTCGAAGGCCCGGGCCGTGCTCATGACCGTCGAGGAGCTCGAGGAGCTCATGGGCCAGGGCGGCGGAGGAGGCGAGTAGCCCCGGGCCACCTTCGGTGCCGTCGCGGCGGACGGGACGCCCGGCGAAACCGGGCGACACGGACCGCGCCGAGCCCCTAGCGTCGAACGCCGTGCAGATTCCCGAGACCACCCCCCTCACCCCGTAGCGTCGAGCCCCATGGAGAACCCTGCGGCAACCCCGCCGACGTCCGGCGACCTCCAGGACGCGCCGGCCACCGCCACCGCGGCGCCGCCGGCGGCGCGCGCCGTCAAGGCGACGAAGGTCTACGGCCAGGGCCCCACCGCGGTCGTGGCCCTCGACGAGATCGACCTCGACGTCGAGGCCGGGCGGTTCACCGCCATCATGGGCCCGTCGGGCTCGGGCAAGTCGACGCTCATGCACTGCATGGCCGGGCTCGACTACCTGACCAGCGGCCAGGTGTTCATCGGCGACCAGGACCTGGGTGCCCTGAGCGAGGACGAGCTGACCCTCCTCCGGCGCGACCGGGTCGGCTTCGTCTTCCAGGCCTTCAACCTGGTGCCGACGCTGTCGGCCATCGAGAACATCACGCTCCCGCTGACCCTGGCCGGCCGCAAGCCCGACCAGGGCTGGCTCGACAGCGTCGTGGCCGCCACCGGGCTGGCCGACCGGCTCGACCACCGGCCGAGCGAGCTGTCGGGCGGGCAGCAGCAGCGCGTCGCCGTCGCCCGGGCGCTGGTCAGCCGGCCGCAGATCATCTTCGCCGACGAGCCCACCGGCAACCTCGACTCCCGCTCGGGCAGCGAGATCCTCGAGTTCATGCGCCGGGCCGTGCAGGACATGGGCCAGACCATCGTCATGGTGACCCACGACCCGGTGGCGGCCTCCTACGCGGACGTGGCGATCTTCCTGGCCGACGGCCGCATCGTCGACCGGATGGACCAGCCCACGGCCGAGCGGGTGCTCGACCGCATCAAGCGCTTCGGGGAGTGACCCGTGCTGAAGGTCGCGATCCGGGGCCTGCTGGCCCACAAGTGGCGCCTGCTCACGACGTTCCTCGCCGTCGCGCTCGGGGTCGCGTTCGTCGGCGGCGTCCTCGTCCTGTCCGACACCATGAACAAGTCGTTCGACGACCTGTTCGCCGACGTCTACCGGGACACCGACGCCGTCGTCCGCTCGACCGAGACGATCGGCTCCGACTTCGGCGACGTGCGGGCCGGCGTGCCGATCGAGCTGGTCGACGTCGTGCGGGCCGCCGACGGGGTGGCCGCGGCCGACCCGTCGATCGAGGGGTACGCCCGGGTGGTCGACAAGGACGGCGACCCGGTGGGCAACCCCGCCATGGGGGCGCCGACCTTCGGCGGGAACTGGACCGACATCGACGAGCTCAACCCCTTCGACATCGTCGACGGGCGACCGCCCGAGGCGCCCGGCGAGATCGTCATCGACCGGGGCACGGCCAAGGACGCCGGCTACGAGGTCGGCGACCGGGTGACCGTGCAGACCCAGGCGGCGGCCGAGGAGTTCGAGGTCGTCGGGATCGCCGCGTTCGGCACCGCCGACAGCCCGGGCGGCACCACCTACGTCCTGTGGACGATCGACGAGGCGCAGCGCCTGGTGGGTGAGCCCGACCGGGTGGCCGCGGTCGCGGCGGTGGCCGAGGACGGCCTGTCCCAGGCGGAGCTGGCCGAGCGCATCGAGGCCGCACTCGCGGACGCCGGCGCCGAGCGGGTCGAGGTCCTGACCGGTGAGGAGATCACCGAGGAGACCCAGACCGAGATCAAGGAGTCGCTCGGGTTCCTCACGACCTTCCTTCTGGTCTTCGCCTTCATCGCCGTCTTCGTCGGCACCTTCGTCATCTACAACTCGTTCGCGATCATCGTCGCCCAGCGCACCCGCGAGCTCGCCCTGCTGCGGGCGATCGGTGCCCGACGCCGGCAGGTGCGGCGGGCCGTCGTCGTCGAGGCGCTGCTGATCGGCCTCGTCGGGGCCGTCGTCGGGTTCCTGGGCGGCCTGGGGCTGGCGACCTTCCTCGGCGACTTCTTCGACCTGCCACCCGGGTCGCTGGCCGTCCTGCCCACCTCGGTCGCCACCGCGCTGATCACCGGCGTGGTCGTCACCGTCGCCTCGGCGGCGGTGCCGGCGTGGCGGGCGTCCCGGGTCCGCCCGGTCGCGGCGATGCGCGACGTGTCGGTGGACACCGCGGGTGAGTCCCGCATCCGCCTGGCCATCGGCCTGGTGGGGGTCGTGGTCGGCGTGACGGCGGTGGTCGTCGGCGCCGTCGGCGGCGACCTGCCGACGGTGGGCATCGGGGTCGCGGTCGTGTTCCTCGGCCTGCTGTTCGTCAGCCCGGGCCTGGCCCGCCCGGTCAGCCGGGTGCTCGGCGCGCCGCTGGCCCGACTGGCCGGCGCCACCGGTCGCCTGGCCCAGGTCAACGCCGGCCGCAACCCGAAGCGCACGTCGGCCACGGCGCAGGCGCTGATGATCGGCGTCGGCCTGGTGTCGTTCGTCTTCGTCATCAACTCGTCGATCCGGTTGTCCATCGACCGGACGCTGGAGGAGAGCTTCACCGGCGACTTCGTCATCGACTCCGGCACCTTCGGCGTCGTCGGCCTGCCGCCCCAGATCGCGGACGAGGTCGCCGAGCTCCCCGAGGTCGAGGTGGTGGCGCCGGTGCGGTGGTCGCCCGCGTTCGTCGACTTCGCGCCCGGGGAGGGCGACGAGGGCGACCTCGGCGACGACACCGGCGTGGCGGGGGCGACCGCCGGCGCGTTCGAGCTGCTCGACCTCCTCGTCGTCGAGGGCGACGCGGATCTCGGGCCGGGCGAGGTCGTCGTCAACGTCGACACCGCCGAGGACCACGGGCTGGGCCTGGGCGACGAGGTGCGGGTCTCGTTCCTCGACGATCGCCGGCCCGAGGAGGCCCGGGTGGCGCGGGTCGCCGGCATCTACGACGACACCCGTGCCGCCGGGGGCATCGGCAGCGTCGTGGTCAGCCTCGACGACTGGTCCGCGGCGCTCCCCAACGCCAGCGACATCCAGGTGTTCGTGCAGCTCGCCGACGGCGTGTCGGTGGCCGAGGCCGAGCCGGTGATCGAGGAGCTGGTCGAGCCCTACGCGACGGCCGAGGTGCAGAGCGTCGAGGAGTACAAGGAGACGCTCGGGTCCCAGCTCGACATCCTGCTCAACCTCGTCATCGGCCTGCTCGTCCTGGCGATCGTGATCGCCATGCTCGGCATCGCCAACACGATCGCCATGTCGATCCTCGAACGCACCCGGGAGCTGGGCCTGCTGCGGGCGGTGGGCATGCGCCGCCGCCAGCTGCGCGCCGCGATCCGCTGGGAGGCGATCATCATCGCCCTCTACGGCACCGTCCTCGGGCTGGCCTTCGGCCTGTTCGGCGGGTGGGGCGTCGTCCGGGTGCTCCGGGACGACGGCTTCACCGAGTTCTCGGTCCCGGTGGCGACGCTGGCCGTGCTGGCGGTGCTGGCCGCGGTGCTCGGGCTCGTCTCCGCCTGGCTGCCGGCCTGGCGGGCCAGCCGCATGGACGTCCTCGACGCCGTGAGCACCGAGTAGGCGGGCCGGCACCGGGCGCGGCGTAGGATGCGCGCCCGTGGAGACGGTGCCGGTCGCCGACCTGGTCGAGCGGATCCGTGAGGGCGACGAGGAGGCGTGGGAGGAGCTGGTCGGGCGGTACGTCGGGCTGGTCCACGCGACCTGCCGCGGCCACGGCCTCGACGACGTGGCCGCGGCGGGCGTCAACGAGGTCGTCTGGCTGCGCTTGGCCGACCACCTGCGCGACCTGCGGTCCCCGGACCTGGTCGGACCCTGGATCGCCGCCGCGGCGCGACGGGAGTGCCTCCGGTGGCAGCGGCGCCGAGGCGAGGCGGCGGCCCCGGCGGGGCTCGACGCCGGCCTGCTCACCGGTGCGCGCGCACAGGCGGTGGTGGCGGCCTTCGCCCGGTTGGCGCCCGACTGCCGGCGGCTGCTGCGGGTGGTCGCCGCGCCCGACGTGACCGACGGCGAGGTCGCCGCCGCCCTCGACCTGCCGGCCGGTGAGGTCGCCGGCGCGCGCGACGCCTGCCTCGGGGAGCTGGAGCGCCGGTTGGGATGAGCGGGGTGGGCGGGCGGTGACCGGGCCGGCACCGGCAGGGCCGGCGGGCGGTGGCCCCGCCGCGCTCCTCGACGAGCTGCGGCGGGTGGTGGCCGCCGCGGACCCCGTCCCCCGGTCGTGGCGGCGCGCGGCGCGCGTCGCGGCCCGGTGGGCGGGTGGCGACCTCCCGCGCGCCCGGCTGGTCTTCGAGGCCGAGCCGGACGCGCTCGGCGTGCGGGCGCCGGGGCGGCGCGAGCTGCGCTTCGCCGCGGGTGGCCGGGCCGTCGCGGTGACCGTCGACGTCGACGGCGAGGTCGTGCGCCTGGTCGGGCAGCTCGACCCGGCGGGCGCCGCCGAGGTGGCGGCGCACTGGCCGGAGGGCAGCGCCACCGCCGCCGCCGGGGCGGATGGGCGGTTCCACTTCGACGACCTCCCCCGTCGCCCCCTGTGCCTGGTCACCGGGGGCGAGGACCGGGTGCGCACGAGCTGGTTCGTGCCCTGACCGCGCCGGGCGACGGGATGGGGCCGGGCCGCCGGGGGCCAGTACCCTGGCCGGCGATGCCCCGCTCCTTCTGGGTCGAGACGCTCGGCTGTCCGAAGAACCAGGTCGACTCGGACAAGCTGACCGGCACGATGTTGGCGGAGGGGATGGCCCCGGCCGACGCCCCCGAGGACGCCGACCTCGTCGTCGTCAACACGTGCGCCTTCATCGAGGAGGCCCGGCAGGAGTCGATCGACACCGTCCTCGACCTCGCCGAGCGCACCCGCCCCGGGGCGCGGCTGGTCGTCACCGGGTGCATGGCCGAGCGCTACGGCGACGAGCTCGCCGAGGCGCTGCCGGAGGTCGACGCCGTGGCCGGCTTCGGCGTGCCGGTCACGCTCGGGCCGACCCGGCGCGGCCCGGTGCCGAGGATGGACCTGCTCGAGCTGCCACGCCCGCCGGCCCGGGCCCCGTGGGCCTACGTCAAGGTCGCCGAGGGCTGCGACCGGGCCTGCGGCTTCTGCGCCATCCCGTCGTTCCGGGGGCGCCAGCGCAGCCGGCCGATGGACGCCGTGCTCGCCGAGGTGGAGTCCCTGGCGGCCGGCGGCGTGCGCGAGGTCGTGCTCGTCGCGCAGGACCTCGCCGCCTACGGGCGCGACCAGGGCCGGGGGGAGCGGCGGATCGTGTCGCTGGTCGAGGAGGTCGCCCGCCGCGTCGACCGGGTGCGGCTCCTGTACCTCTACCCGTCCGACGTCACGCCGGCGCTGGTCGAGGCGGTCTGCGCCACGGGGGTGCCCTACTTCGACCTGTCGCTGCAGCACGCGTCGGGCCGCCTGCTGCGCCGCATGCGCCGGTGGGGCGACGGCGAGCGCTTCCTGCGCCGCATCGCCGAGATCCGGGAGCGGGCGCCGGAGGCGGCGCTGCGGTCGAGCTTCATCGTCGGCTACCCCGGCGAGACCGAGGACGACCACGACGAGCTGCTGCGCTTCCTCGCCGAGGCCGAGCTCGACTGGGCGGGCTTCTTCGCCTACAGCCGCGAGGAGGGCACCTACGCGGCCGGCCTCGACGGCGAGGTCGACCCCGAGCTCGTCGACGACCGTCTCGCCGAGCTGCGCGAGCTGCAGGACGGCATCACCGCCCGGCGGCGCGACGCGCTGATCGGGACCGTGACCGAGGTCCTGGTCGACGCCCCCGGCGTGGCCCGGAGCCACCGGGAGGCCCCGGAGATCGACGGCATCGTGGCCGTTCCGCCGACCCTGGCGGTCGGCGAGCTGGTGAAGGTGCGGATCGAGGGCGCGGCGGGCCCCGATCTCGAGGCCGTACCCGTTTGACGGCCGTGGCGAGCTCGTTCGGCCCGTCGGCCCTGGTCACCCCGGCCAACGCCGTGACGGTGGGGCGCCTGCTGCTGGCCCCGCCGCTGTGGGTGGTGATCGCCGCCTCCGAGCGCTCGTACGCCGTCCTGCTGCTGTGGTGCGTGCTCGCCGCCACCGACGGCCTCGACGGCTTCCTGGCCCGCCGCCACGGGACGACGCGCTCGGGCGCGTTCCTCGACCCGCTGGCCGACAAGGCGCTGGTCATCGGCGCGATGTGGGCCATCGTGGCCTCGGACGGCTTCTGGTGGCTGCCCGTCGCGCTGATCACGCTGCGCGAGGCGGCCATCTCCGCCTTCCGGTCGTACTGGGGGCGGCGGGGGCTGGCCGTGCCGGCCACGTTCCTGGCCAAGGTGAAGACGGTGGTGCAGTCGCTGGCCGTCGCCCTGGCGCTGGTGCCGGCGCTGGAGGACCACGCGTGGCTGCCGGCGGCCGCGCTGTGGGTCGCGGTGGTGCTCACGCTCGTCAGCGGCGCCCAGTACCTGGTCGCGGGCAGCCGGGTCACGACCGCGGCGGGGGTCCGGCGGTGACCGGCCGGTCGGGCGCGAGCCCGCGGAGGTCGACGAGGAGGTCCCACGGTGCGCTGTGAGGTCGTGGCGGTCGGCACCGAGCTGCTGCTCGGCGAGATCGTCGACACCAACTCGGCCTGGATCGGCGAGCAGCTGGCCCTGGCCGGCATCGACCACACCCACGGCCAGGTCGTGGGCGACAACCTCGAGCGCATCGTCGGCGCCCTCGAGCTCGCGCTGTCCCGCGCCGACGCGGTGATCGTCTGCGGTGGGCTCGGGCCGACCCAGGACGACATCACCCGCGACGCCATCGCCCGGGTCATGGGCGTCCCCCTCGAGCACGACGACGAGGTGGCCGACCGCATCCTCGAGCGCTTCGCCGCCCGGGGCCGGCGCATGCCGGCCAACAACATGCGCCAGGCCCTCGTCCCCCGGGGCGCCACGGCCATCGCCGACCCGCAGCCCGGCACCGCCCCGGGCCTCGTCTGCCCGGTGGGGGACAAGGTGATCTACGCCGTGCCCGGCGTCCCCTACGAGATGCGCCAGATCGTGCGGGAGGCGGTCCTGCCCGACCTGGCCCGCCGGGCGGGCAAGGGGGCGGTCATCCGGTCGCGCACGCTGCGGACCTGGGGCGAGTCCGAGTCGGGCCTGGCCGAGCGGCTGGCCGACCACATGGCCGAGCTCGACGACGCCGGTCCGGACGCCCCGACCCTGGCGTTCCAGGCCAGCGGCATCGAGGGGCTGAAGGTCCGCATCACGGTCAAGGCCGACGACGAGGAGGCGGCGGAGCGCCGGCTGGCGGCCGAGGAGGCGGTCGTCCGCGAGCTGCTCGGCGACCTGGTCTTCGGCGTCGACGGCGAGACCATGGAGCACGCCGTGGCCTCGCTGCTCGTGGCGCGGGGGCTGACCCTGGCCGTCGCCGAGTCGCTGACCGGCGGCCTGGTGGCGTCGCGGCTCGTGGCCGTGCCCGGGGCCAGCGACTGGTTCCGGGGCGGCGTCGTCTCCTACGCGCCCGAGGTGAAGTTCGACGTGCTGAAGGTGCCGGAGGGCCCGGTCGTCACGAGCGAGACGGCCGCGGCCATGGCGACCGGCGTGCGCGACCTGCTCGGGGCCGACGTCGGGCTGGGCGTCACCGGCGTGGCCGGGCCCGACAGCCTCGAGGGCCACCCGCCCGGCACGGTGTGGCTCGGGGCGGTCGTCGGCGACCGGGAGCCGGTCACGACGCTCGTGCGCCTGCCCGGTGACCGGGACCGGGTGCGCGAGTTCTCCTGCATCTCGCTCCTCGACCTGCTGCGCCGCCTGCTGACGGGGGCGACCGCCACGACGTTCGGCAGCCGCTGACCGGCGACCGGGGGAGCGGCCGACCCGCCGCCGGCGCGACCGGCCCGAGCGGGCCCGCGGGTCACCAGGGCAGGAAGGTGGTGGTGCCGGGCTCGGCGATCGCCACCCAGGTGCGGCCGGGGGTCAGCGGCATCTCGCCGCCCGACTCGTGGAAGTACTGGGTCGGCATCTCGAGGGAGGGCTTCACCCACCGGGCGTTGAAGGCCTGCCCGTCGGTCAGCACCAGGGCCTGCCCCTCGCCGACGAGCTGGGCCTCGCGGATGGGCACGCCGAACTGGTCGTTGACGCCGCTGCTGCCGTAGGCGGTGTAGCGGACGATCACGTTCTCGGGCGCGACCTGCACCCCCTCGGCGTCGAGGTGCGGCGTGCCGGCCTGGTAGCGGGCCCAGCCGGAGCCGTTCCACACGTACTCGACGGGCGCCGAGCCGGCGCCGGTGGCGAAGACGATGCGCACGCCCCGGGTCGGCGTGCCGCCCCGGGCGTGCTCGCCGGGCGTCCGGTAGCTGAACAGCTGCGAGTTCGGCGGCGTCGCGCCCGGCCAGTCGCGGGCCCAGACGTCGCTCGTCGCGTGGAGCATCAGGTTGTGGGGCGCGGGGCGGTCGCCGACCCGGCTGTAGAGGCCGGGCTGGGCGTCGTAGCCGATGTCGACGATGCGCGTCTCGCGCACGCGCCGGGCGAAGTGGGCGTTGGCCCCCGACCACGCGAACAGCGGCGTGCCCATGGGCTGGTAGAGCCCGATGTCGGTCGTGCGGGCCGACCGCACCGGCCCGACGGCCATGGCGTCGTGGGAGTGGAACAGGGCGAGGAAGCGGGTGACGGCCCCCTCGACCCGCTCCTCGTAGACGACGTCGGCCTGGTTCAGCCCGTACTGGGGCCGGGACCTGGGCTCGACGTTGTCGATCTTCACCGCGAGCGTCGGGCGGGCGGCGACCGCCGGGTCGGTGACCGGCAGGCCGGTGAGCGGGTAGACGGGCGCCGGCTGCGTCGTCGGCGGCGTGGTGGTCGTCGTGGTCGTGGTCGTCGTGGTGGTGGTGGTCGGCTCCGGTGCCGCGTCCTCCTCGCCGGTGACGGCGACGACGGCGGCGGCCGTCGCGAGCACGGCCACGGCGGCGATCCCGGCCGCCACGCGCCGCCGGCGCGGGGTGGCGAGCAGGGCCCGCCAGCGGGCGCGACGCGGTCCGTCCCCGGCCGGCGGGCCGTCGGCCCCGCGCTCCTCGCGCCCCATCGGCATGCCGGGAGCGTGCCGCGGCGCGGGGTGGCGGCGCCAGTCACCCCCGGCGGTCGGCGGCCGACGCGACGAGCGGGCGCGGTCCTCCGTCCCGGCGTGGTCCCCCTGTTCCGGCGTCCCTCGGGTGGGGATGTGCGGATGAGGGACGCCGGATCGTCGGTGGAGAGGTCGACCGGGCGCGGTCCGCCGGTTCTGGCGTCCCTCATGTGCCGATGAGCTGGTCGGCGACGCCGGATCGCGGGTGCGACCGGGCCCGGGCCGGCTCTGCGAGACTGCGGTCGTGCGCCTGTTCGTGGCGGTCACCCCGCCCGACACCGTGCTCGACGCCGTCGCCCGCCTGCGGCGCCCGGCGCGCCCGGGCGTGCGCTGGACGACGCGCGAGCAGTGGCACGTCACGCTGCGCTTCCTCGGCGAGGTCGACGACCCGGCGCCCGTCGTGGCCGCCCTCGACCGGGCGGTGCTGCCCGCGGCCGAGGCCCGCATCGGGCCCCGGGTCGGCCTGCTGGGCCGGGGCGTCGTCATGCTGCCGGTCGCCGGGCTCGACGGGCTGGCGGCCGCGGTCGTGGCGGCGACGGCCGGGATCGGCGAGCCGGTGGGGGACAGGCCGTTCCGCGGCCACCTGACCCTGGCCCGGGTCCGGCGGGGCGGCTCGGCCCGCGGCCTGCTCGGCGAGGAGCTCGACCGGACCTTCGCCGTGCGCGAGGTGGCCCTCGTGCGCAGCCACCTGGGGGCGGGCCCGGCCCGCTACGAGGTGCTGCACGTCCGCGGGCTCGACCCGGCGCCCTCGGCGGGTGCTTGAACGAACAGGCGTTCGAAACTACAGTCGTGTCGTCCTCGCCAGACGCCGGGCCCCGGTCCGGTGCCACCCCGAAGGTGTCACACCCGGTCCCTAGGGTCGGTGTGCCGGCAGGGTCACCTGCCGGTCGAGATCGCTCCGGCCCGCCCGACGTGCGGGCCACGTGCCACGGACCGCCCACCGCAGAAAGGACCACACCGGTGGATCGACAGAAGAACCTCGAGATGGCCCTCAGCCAGATCGAGAAGCAGTTCGGCAAGGGCTCGGTCATGAGGATGGGCGAGAAGGGCGCCATGGCCATCGAGGCCATCTCGACCGGCGCGCTCTCGCTCGACCTGGCCCTCGGCATCGGCGGCCTGCCCCGGGGGCGCATCACCGAGATCTACGGCCCCGAGTCGTCGGGCAAGTCCACCCTCGCCCTCCACGTCGTGGCCGAGGCGCAGCGCAACGGCGGCATCTGCGCCTACATCGACGCCGAGCACGCGCTCGACCCGGTCTACGCCCAGGCCATCGGCGTCGACATCGACGAGCTGCTCATCTCCCAGCCCGACACCGGGGAGCAGGCGCTCGAGATCGCCGACATGCTGGTGCGCTCCGGCGCCATCGACGTCGTCGTCGTCGACTCGGTGGCGGCGCTCACCCCCCGGGCCGAGATCGAGGGCGAGATGGGCGACTCGCACGTCGGCCTCCAGGCCCGGCTCATGTCGCAGGCGCTGCGGAAGCTGACCAGCAACCTCAACAAGTCCCGCACCATCGCCATCTTCATCAACCAGCTCCGCGAGAAGATCGGCGTCATGTTCGGGTCGCCCGAGACGACGCCGGGCGGGCGGGCGCTGAAGTTCTACGCCTCCGTGCGGCTCGACATCCGCCGCATCGAGTCGATCAAGGACGGCGTCGAGATCGTGGGCAACCGCACCCGGGTCAAGGTCGTCAAGAACAAGTGCGCCCCGCCGTTCAAGCAGGCCGAGTTCGACATCATGTACGGCAAGGGCATCAGCCGCGAGGGCTCCCTGCTCGACATCGGCGTCGACCTCGGCCTCGTGAAGAAGTCGGGGGCCTGGTACACCTACGAGGGCGAGCAGCTGGGGCAGGGCCGGGAGAACGCCAAGCAGTTCCTGCTCGACCACCCCGAGGTCATGGTCGAGATCTCCGAGCGGATCCGCTCGCAGCTGGGCATCGGCAGCCCGGCGGGCGGCACCGACGACGAGGGCGCCGACAACCTGCCCATCACGCTCGACGACTGACCGGGTCGCCGGTGCGGGGGTCGTTGCGGCGGTCGGCCCTCGCACCGCGCCACCACCCCGGACACGGTGTGGGGCCGCCGGGGGCGGTCGCGTAGCCTGACGGGGTCCGTCCTCCGTCGCGTGCCACGGCGGTGCCACACGCCCCGGCTGCAGGTGATGAGCGAGAAGACCTACTTCGTGCGCACCTTCGGGTGCCAGATGAACGAGCACGACTCCGAGCGCATCGCCGGCCTCCTCGAGGCCGACGGCATGCGTCCGGCCGACTCGGTCGAGTCGGCCGACGTCGTGGTGCTCAACACCTGCTGCATCCGCGAGAACGCCGACAACAAGCTCTACGGCCACCTCGGGCAGCTCAAGGCGCTGAAGGCCCGGCGGCCGGACATGCAGATCGTCGTCGGCGGCTGCCTGGCCCAGAAGGACCGCGAGGGCATCCTCGAGCGGGCGCCGCACGTCGACGTCGTGTTCGGCACCCACAACGTCGGGCGGGCCGCCGAGCTGGTGGCCGAGCAGCGGGCCGCCGGCCGCTCGATCGTCGAGATCCTCGAGGAGACCGTCGCCGACGACCACGAGGCGTTCCCCTCCGCGCTGCCCGCCCGGCGCGAGGTCCCGTACGCCGCCTGGGTCACCATCCAGATCGGCTGCGACAACAACTGCGCCTTCTGCATCGTCCCCGCGGTGCGGGGCCGCGAGATCAGCCGTCCCTTCGACGACGTCGTCGACGAGGTGCGGACCCTCGCCGCCGAGGGCGTCACCGAGGTCACGCTGCTCGGGCAGAACGTCAACAGCTACGGCCGCGACCTCACCCTGGCCCGCCGGCGGGCCGGCGAGGACGTGCGGGTGCGGCCGCTGTTCGCCGACCTGCTCCGGGCGGTGGGCGCGGTCGACGGCATCCGGCGGGTCCGCTTCACGAGCCCCCACCCCAAGGACCTCCGGCCCGAGACCATCGCCGCCATGGCCGAGGTGCCCGAGGTGTGCCGCCACCTCCACCTGCCCCTCCAGTCGGGCAGCGACCGGGTGCTGGCCGCCATGCACCGGGGCTACACGGCCGAGCGCTACCTCGAGCGGCTGGCCGCCGCCCGGGCCGCCATGCCCGACCTGGCGGTGACCACCGACATCATCGTCGGCTTCCCCGGCGAGACCGACGACGACTTCGAGCGCACGCTCGAGGTCGTGGCCGAGGCCGGCTACGACAGCGCCTACACGTTCATCTTCAGCCCCCGGCCCGGCACCGAGGCGGCCGAGCGGGTCGACGAGTTCGTGCCCGCCGAGGTGTGCCGCGAGCGCTTCGAGCGGCTGCGGGTCGTCGTCGAGCGGTCGGCGCTGGCCCGCCACCGGGCCCGGATCGGCCAGGTCGAGGAGGTCCTGGTCGAGGGCCCCTCCCGCAAGGACCCGTCGGTCACCACCGGCCGCACGGAGCACAACAAGCTCGTGCACTTCCGCACGCCGGAGCGCCTGCGGCCGGGCACCTACGCGACCGTGCGGGTCACCGACGCGGCGCCGCACCACCTCGTCGGCGAGCTGGTCGAGGTGACGGCGCCGGCACGGCACCGCACCCGCATCCCCGTCGCCGCCGTATGAGCGCCCTGCCCGAGGGCGGGCTCGCCCCGCCGGGCGACCGGGCACGCCCGGGTGGTGGCGGCGCGGTCGGCGCGGCCGGGGACGGTGCGCTCACCATCGCCGCCGAGCCGTTCGACGCACCCGACTCCCGGCACCTGATCGACGAGCTGATGGCCGACCTCGAGGTCCGCTACGCCGCGGACGTCGAGCCCGGCGAGGGGAACCCCGAGCTGAGCGGCGAGCAGCTCGTGACCGCCGACCAGGTGTCGCCGCCCCACGGCGTCTTCCTGGTCGCCCGCCTGGACGGCCGGCCCGTGGGCTGCGGCGCGCTGCGGCCCGACCGCGACGGCCGCCCCGGGCTGGCCGAGATCAAGCGCATGTACGTGGTGCCCGAGGCCCGCGGGCGGGGGATCAGCCGGGCGCTGCTGGCGGCGCTGGAGGCCGAGGCGGTCGCGCTCGGCTACCGGCGGGTCCGCCTCGAGACCGGCGTCCGCCAGCCCGAGGCGGTCCGCCTCTACAAGTCGGCCGGCTACCACCGCATCGCCGGCTACGGGCGCTACGAGACCGACCTCCTGTCGCTCTTCTTCGCCAAGGACCTCCGCCCGGCCTGACGCCACCCGCGGGCGGGGCGTCAGACGTGGAGCGCGACGGGCTTGCCGAGCGCCTGCTCCAGCGCGCCCGCGGCGGCGCCGACGAGCTGGTGTGAGACGTCCGACAGGGCCCGGGCGATCGCCAGCTCCTCGCCGACCACCGGCATCTCGGGGTCGGTGGGGTGCCGCCGGGCCCGACCCCAGCCCGAGAACTCGCGGTCGCCCAGCCGCAGGCGGGCGACGGCGTCGGTGTGGTCGGCGTCCTCGGTCAGCGAGATGTCGACGCGCAGGCCGATGCGGTCCGGCCGCCGCTCCTGGCGGGGCTCGATGCGGACGTCCGTGCCCGGCGCGAGGAGCGTGTCGTGGTCCGTGCCCTCCCAGCGGACGCGCAGCCGGTCGCCGGCGGCGCCCCGGACGATCTCGACGACCTCGCCCCGACGGGGCGGCTGCCCCACCTTCGCGCCCTCGACGACCACCCGGTCACCGACGTGTACCTCCATGGGGCCACCTCCTCACGTCGTCCGACGGGGACGTGGCTACCCGCATCGCCCCCACCGGAGTCCTGGTCCTGGCGCCGATCCCGGGTCGGCGGCGGTACCGTCCGGCGCGATGTCGCAGACCCCTCCCGGACCGCACGTGGCGATCGTGGGCACGACGGCGTCGGGCAAGTCCGCGCTCGCCCTCGAGCTCGCGCGCCGCGACCCGTCGATCGAGATCGTCTCGGTCGACTCCATGCAGGTCTACCGGGGGATGGACATCGGCACCGCCAAGCCGACCCCGGCGGAGCGGGCCGAGGTGCCCCACCACCTGATCGACGTCGTCGACCCCTGGGAGGACTTCACCGTCGCCTGGTTCGCCCGGGAGGCCCGGCGGGCGGTGGCCGAGATCACCGCCCGGGGGCACCGGGCCCTGCTCGTGGGGGGCACGGGCCTGTACCTGCGGGCGGTCGTCGACGACCTGCAGGTGCCCGGCCGCTACCCCGAGGTGCGGGCGGCGCTCGAGGCCGATCCCGACACCGTCGGGCTCCACCGGCGCCTGCGCGAGCTCGACCCGGTGGCGGCCGGCCGCATGGAGCCGACCAACCGCCGGCGCGTCATCCGGGCCCTCGAGGTCACGCTCGGGAGCGGGCGCCCGTTCTCGTCGTACGGCCCCGGCCTCGACGTCTACCCGCCCAGCCGCTTCCACCTGGTCGGCGTGCGCCTGCCCCACGAGGTCGTGGCCCGGCGCATCGCGGCGCGCTACGAGCAGCAGATGGCCGCCGGCTTCCTCGACGAGGTCCGCCGCCTGCTCGCCCACCCCCGGGGCATGTCCCGCACGGCCCGCCAGGCGCTCGGGTACCGGGAGCTGATCGCGCACCTGGAGGGCGAGGCGTCGCTCGACGAGGCCCTCGAGCTGGCGGTCCGCCGCACCCGCCGCTTCGCCCGCCGGCAGGCGTCGTGGTTCCGGCGCGACCCCCGCATCCGGTGGCTCGACGCCGACGAGGACCCTGCCGCCCTCCTGCCGGCGCTCGAGGCCGAGGTCGAGCGGGCGGGCGGGAATCCGCGCCGCCCGGCGCCGGGCGTCGGGCACACTGGTCGGTGACATGCGCCTGACGAAGCACCACGGCCTCGGCAACGACTTCCTCGTCCTGCTCGACCCCGAGGCCACGCACCCGCTCGATGCCGAGATCGCCCGGCAGCTCTGCGACCGGCACACGGGGGTCGGCGCCGACGGCGTGATGCGCGCCGTGCCGGCGGCCCCCGGCGAGGCCGCCGTCGCCCGCATGGAGCTGCGCAACGCCGACGGCTCCCGGGCCGAGATGAGCGGCAACGGGATCCGGTGCTTCGCGCAGGCGCTCCGGCTCGGCGGCTGGCCGGGCGCGGACGGCGACGAGATCGCCGTCGCCACCGACGCCGGCCTCCGCACCGTCGCCGTCCACGGGCGTCTCGACGAGGTCACGCTCGACCTGTCGGTCGACATGGGCACCGCCCGCATCACGGGCGAGGCCCCCGAGTGGACCGGCGGGGCCATCGGGCGGGCGCTGCTCGTCGACGTCGGCAACCCCCACCTCGTCCTCGACCTGTCGGCGGCCCCGGCCGAGGCCGCCGCCGAGGTCGACCTCGTGGCGGTGGGGGAGTCGGTCAACGCCAAGATCCCAGGGGGCGCCAACGTGCACCTGCTCACCACCGAGGGCGACACGGTCGTCATCCGGCCCTACGAGCGCGGCGTCGGCCCGACCCGGGCCTGCGGCACCGGGGCCTGCGCCTCGGCCGCCGCGGCCCGCCGCTGGGGCCTGGCCGGCGACCGGGTCCCGGTGGCCATGCCCGGCGGTCGGGTGGAGGTGGCGCTCGGCCCGGGCGAGGACGACCCCGTGCGCCTCCGGGGGCCGGCCACCTACGTCGCCGAGGTCGTGCTGGGGGTGTCGCCGTGGCGCTGATCGATCGCAGCTTCCGCGAGAAGATCGTCGTCGTGGGCGTGACCATCCCGCCCGAGACCGTCGAGGAGACCGAGGCCTCGCTCGACGAGCTCGAGCTGCTCATCGACACGGCGGGCGCCGACGTGGTCGCCCGGGTCCAGCAGCGCCGGACGGCGCCCGACCCGCCGACCTACGTCGGCCGCGGCAAGGCCGAGGAGCTGCGGGAGGTCGCCCTCGCCACCGACTGCGACACGGTGGTGTTCGACAACGAGCTGACCCCGGCGCAGCAGTACAACCTCGAGAAGCTCCTGGGCCGGACGGCCATCGACCGCACCGCGGTCATCCTCGACATCTTCGCCCAGAACGCCCACAGCCAGGAGGGCAAGGCCCAGGTCGAGCTGGCCCAGCTGCGCTACCGGCTGCCCCGGCTCCGCCGGCAGGCCGGCGCCCTGTCGCAGCAGGCCGGCGGCATGTCGGCGGCCGGCGGTGCCGCCCGCATCGGCACCCGCGGCCCCGGCGAGACCCAGCTCGAGGTCGACCGGCGCCGCATCGTCCGGCGCATCCACAAGCTCGAGGCCGACCTGCGGGACATCGAGCGCCACCGCCGGACGCAGCGCAAGGCCCGCCGCCGCGGGCAGCTCGCCAAGGTCGTGATCGTCGGCTACACGAACGCCGGCAAGTCGACGCTGCTCAACCGGCTGACCGACGCCGGCGTCCTCGTCGAGGACCGCCTGTTCGCCACGCTCGACGCCACGACCCGGCGGCTGTCGCTGCCCGGCGGCGAGACCGTGCTGCTCACCGACACCGTCGGCTTCATCCGCAAGCTGCCGCACCAGCTCGTCGAGGCCTTCCGCTCGACGCTCGACGTGGCGGTCGACGCCGACCTGCTGGTCCACGTCGTCGACGCCAGCGCCCCCGACGTGGAGGGCAACATACGGGCCGTGCGCACGGTGCTCTGCGAGATCGGCGCCGACCGGGTGCCCGAGCTGCTGGCGTTCAACAAGGCCGACCTCGCGCCGGAGGCCGCCGAGCGGCTGCGCGAGGAGCACGAGGGGTCGGTGGCGCTCAGCGCCGTCACCGGCCAGGGCGTCGACCGCCTGCTGGCGACGATCGGTGACCGCCTCCGGGCGATGACGACGGTGCTCGACCTCGTCATCCCGTTCGACCGGGGCGACCTGCTCGCCGCCGCCCACCGGGCGGGCGAGGTGCTGCACGAGGAGCCCGGCGAGGGCGGCATGCACCTCCGGGGTCGGTTCGACGACGCCACGGCCGGCCGCTTCCGCGAGTACGTGGTGTCGACGTGACCGCGACCGATCCCCGGGCGGCGCCCGGCTTCCGCCCGCCGCCGTACCCCTACGACCGCCTCGACGACCTGCGCCGGGTGGCGGCCGCGCTCCCGGGCGGCGCCGTGGACCTGTCGATCGGCACGCCCTGCGACCCGCCGCCGCCGGCCGTCGTGCGGGCGCTCGGGATCTCCGGCGCCGAGCGTGGCTACCCGCCGTCGGTCGGGACGGCGGCGCTCCGGGAGGCGGCGGCCCGGTGGCTGGCCCGGCGGTTCGGGGCCGAGGTCGACCCGGCCCACGTCGCCGCGTGCGTGGGCACCAAGGAGCTGGTGGCCGGCGTGCCCCACTGGCTGCGGCTGCGCACCCCCAGCCGCGACACCGTCCTCTACCCGGCGACGAGCTACCCGACCTACGCGATGGGCGCGACGCTGGCCGGGTGCCGGGCCGTGCCCTACCGGTCGCTGGACGAGATCGACGCCGGCGACGCCGCCCGGGCGCTGTGCCTGTGGGTGAACTCGCCCGCCAACCCGACCGGCGAGCTCGCCGACCTCGCCGCCGCGGCGGCGTGGGGGCGGGACCACGGCGTGCCGGTGCTCTCGGACGAGTGCTACATCGAGTTCACCTGGCAGGGGCCGGGCCGCACGATCCTGGCCGAGGGCACGGAGGGGGTCCTCGCCGTCCACTCGCTCTCGAAGCGGTCGAACCTGGCCGGGGCCCGCGTCGGCTTCTACGCCGGCGACCCCGAGCTCGTGCGCTACCTGTCCGAGGTGCGCAAGCACGCCGGCTTCATGGTGCCGGGCCCGGTCCAGGCGGCCGCCGTGGTGGCACTGGACGACGACGAGCACGTCGAGCTCCAGCGCGAGCGGTACCGCCGGCGGCTCGACCTGCTGCGGGCCGCGCTGGTGGAGGCCGGCGTCGAGTGCCCGGCGCCGGCCGGCACGTTCTACCTGTGGGTGCCGGCGCCGGGCGGCGACGCCTGGGCGCTGGCCCGGTGGCTCGCCCGGACGGCCGGCGCCGTCGTGTCGCCCGGCGAGTTCTACGGCGAGGCCGGGGCGGGGCACGTCCGCATCGCGGTCGTGCAGCCGGACGACCAGCTCGCCCTCGTGGCCCAGCGGCTCGCCGCCGCGCCCGCGCCGGTGGGGGATGTCCCCGATGCGGGCGCCCCGGGCGGTGGGACAGCATGAGCGCATGCAGCCCGTCTCCCACCGCCCGGCGCCACCACCCCCGCCGGTGGTGAGCGACCAGCTCGTCCGACCGTCGAGGTGGTGGTTCGCGGTCGCCGGTGCCATCGCCGCCATCGGCGTCGTCGCGGCCGTCGTGTTCCTCGTGCAGGCGGCGATCCGCTACACGGACGCCGTCCAGGACTTCGAGCGGGCGCGCGTCCCCGCCGAGCTCGACGTGCACATCGAGGACCCCGGCGGCTACACGATCTACCACGAGTACTCGGGCGCCGACACCAGCGACCCGGTGGCGCCGCCGGAGCTGGTGGTCGAGGTGACCGACCCCTCCGGCAGCCTCGTCGCGGTGCGCGAGTACTCGTCCGAGGTGACCTACGACGTCGCCGGGCACGAGGGGCGCGCGGTCTACAGCTTCCACGCGGACGAGCCGGGCGTGTACCACGTCTCGGCGACCAGCCCCGACAGCCGGTTCTCGCGCGTCGCGGTCGGCCGGGGCTTCGGCGCGATCGTCACCCGACCCATCGTCACCGGCGTCGTCGTCGGCGTCGTGGCCGTGGCCGGGGCCGTCGTGCTGGCGATCGTCGTCGGGGTGAAGCGGTCGGCGAGCCGCCGGCGGCTCGCCCCGCCCCCGGTGCCGGGGGCCTGGGTCCCGGCCGGGCCCGGGTTCGGCCCGCCCGGCCCTCCCGGCGCGGCCGGCCCGCTCCCGCCGCCCGGTGCCGGCGGTCCCGCTGGCTACCCGCCGCCGCCCGGTCCTGGGGGCCCGTCCGGGTACCCGCCGCCGCCCGGTGCCGGGGGCTCGGTCGATCGACCGCCGCCGGGCCCCGGCGGCTCGTCCGGGTACCCGCCCCCGCCCGGTGCCGGCGGCGCCTGACCGCCGTCGGGCACCCGCCCGTCCGGTGGGAGGGCCGGCCGCCCCCGGCGGTCCGGCCGCGCCCGGCACCGACGGCCGGCGCGGCCCTCCCCCCGGCAGCCGTCAGTCGTTGCTGTGGAGCGCGGTGTTCAGGCTGATCCCGCCGCCGGTGCGGGGCAGCACCTCGATCGCGCCCGACGTGCTGTTGCGCCGGAACAGCAGGCCGTCGGCGCCGCTCAGCTCCGCGGCCTTGGTGACCGTGCCGTCCGGCAGCGTGACGCGGGCGCCCGCGGTGACGTAGAGGCCGGCCTCGACGACGCAGTCGTCGCCCAGCGAGATGCCGATGCCGGCGTTCGCGCCGAGCAAGCAGCGCTTGCCCACCCGGATGACCTCCTTGCCGCCACCGGAGAGCGTCCCCATGATCGAGGCGCCACCGCCGATGTCCGAGCCCTCGTCGACGACGACCCCGGCGCTGATCCGGCCCTCGACCATCGAGGTGCCGAGCGTGCCCGCGTTGAAGTTGACGAAGCCCTCGTGCATCACGGTCGTGCCGGTCGCGAGGTGGGCGCCGAGCCGCACCCGGTCGGCGTCGGCGATGCGCACCCCGGAGGGCACGACGTAGTCGGTCATCCGGGGGAACTTGTCGACGCCGAAGACCGACAGCGGCGCCCCGGCGGCCCGGGCCGCGAGCCGGACGCGCTCGACGTCGTCGGCCGGGCAGGGCCCGAGGCTCGTCCAGGCGACGTTGGCCAGCAGGCCGAAGAGCCCGTCGAGGTTGGCGCCGTGGGGCCGGATCAGGCGGTGCGACAGCAGGTGCAGGCGGAGGTAGGCGTCGTGGGCGTCGACCGGCGGGTCGTCCAGCCGCCCGATCACCGTGACCACCGGCACCCGGTCGACGCCGCGCAGCTCGTCGCGGCCGCAGGCGCCGCGGACGTCGACGCCGAGGACGTCGGCGGCGGCCTCGGGCGCGAGGCGGACGGTGCCGGGGGCGTCGACGCCGTGGGTCGCCGCGATCCGGTCGACCTCGTCCGACCCGGCCAGCGTGGGCGAGGGGTACCAGGTGTCCAGGACGCGGCCGTCGGGTGCCAGCGTGGCCAGGCCGGCGGCCCACGCGCCCGAGCGGGAGGGTGTCGTGTCGCTCACGGGCGGCAACCGTACCGGGCGGGGCCGCGGCCGGGGCAGGGGCGGGGGCGGGCGCCCGCGTCGTCGGACCCGGGCCGGCGGTAGCCTCCCGGCCCGTGACCGATCTGCTCGCCCGGACGGCGGAGCTGGTGGCCGTGCCGTCCGTCAGCCACCAGGAGGGCGCCCTCGCCGACCTCGTCGAGCAGCGCCTGCGAGCGCTCGGCCACCTGGTGGTCGAGCGGGTCGGCGACAACGTCGTCGCCCGCACCGAGCTGGGGCGGGGCCAGCGCCTCGTGCTGGCCGGGCACCTCGACACCGTGCCGCCGGACGGCAACGCGGAGCCCCGCATCGAGGGCGACGTCCTGTGGGGTGTGGGCGCCGCCGACATGAAGGGCGGCCTGGCGGTGATGCTCGCCCTGGCCGAGGCGGTGCCGGAGCCGGCGGTCGACGTGACCTGGGTGTTCTACGTGGCCGAGGAGGTGGCCGCCGAGCACAACGGCCTGCGCCACCTCTTCGCGGCACGGCCCGACCTCGTGCGGGGCGACGCTGCGCTGCTGGGCGAGCCCACCGGTGCGGTGCTGGAGGCCGGGTGCCAGGGCACGATGCGGGTCCGGGTGACCCTGATCGGCCGGCGGGCCCACACCGCCCGCCCGTGGATGGGGCGCAACGCCATCCACCGGGCCGGGCGCCTGCTCGCCGCGATCGCCGACCACGAGCCGAGGCGCCCGGTGATCGACGGGTGCGAGTTCCGCGAGGCGCTGCAGGCGGTGGCGGTGGAGGGCGGCGTCGCGGGGAACGTCGTGCCTGACCGGGCGGTCGTGACCATCAACCACCGGTTCGCACCGGACCGCACGGTGGACGAGGCCCGGGCGGCGGTCGAGTCGGTGCTGGCGCCCCACCTCGAGCCCGGCGACGAGGTCGAGGTGGTCGACGCCGCCGACGCCGCCCCGCCGTCCCTGTCGCACCCCCTCCTGGCCGCGCTGCGGACCCGCAACGACCTGCCCGTCCGGGCCAAGCTCGGCTGGACCGACGTGAGCCGGTTCGCGGCGGCCGGCATCCCGGCGGCGAACTTCGGGCCCGGCGACTCGACGCTGGCCCACCGGTCGGACGAGCGCGTCGAGCGGGCCTCGCTTGAGGCCGTGCACCGCGCCCTCGAGGACCTGCTGCGCCGCGGGGCGTGACGGCGCGGGCCCGACCGGCGTGCGGGCCGGCGCGGTGGACCAGCCGCACCGGCCCGCCGGCCGCGCGGGTGGCGGGGCGCCGGCTCAGAGCCGGCGCAGCACCGTCACGACCCGGCCGTAGATCCGGACCTCGTCGGGGTCGAGCTCCATCGGCTCGAGGCGGGGGTTCGCCGGCTCGAGCACGACCTTGCCGTCGCGCCGGTTGAAGGTCTTGACCGTCGCCTCGTCGCCCGGGATGCCGGCCACCACGACGTCCCCCGGGTCGGCGGACGGCTGCGACCGGCAGACGACGTAGTCGCCGTCGAGGATGCCGGCCTCGATCATCGAGTCGCCCCGGACCCGGAGCATGAACAGCTCGCCCTCGCCGGTGAAGTCGACGGGGAGGGGGAGCAGCTCCTCGATGTTCTCCTGCGCCAGGACGTCGGTGCCGGCGGCGACGTCGCCCACGAGGGGCACGTGGCGCACGGGCCGGCGCTCGGCCGCCGCGTCGGAGTGCGGGTCCCACCGGACCTCGAGGGCCCGGGGCTTGGTGGGGTCGCGCCGGAGGTAGCCCCGGCGCTGCAGGGCGGCGAGGTGGGCGTGCACGGTGGAGGGGGAGGTGAGGCCGACGGCCTCGCCGATCTCGCGCACCGACGGCGGGTAGCCGTGCTCGCGCGTGTGCCGCTCGATGATCTCGAGGACCTCTCGCTGGCGGTTCGTCAGTGGCTGCGGGGCCATGTGCTGCGCTCCTTGGCTGGCGGTGGCGGCCCGGGGGCCGCGTGTCCGGTCGGGTGGCCCGGGCAGCCGGGCGACGCGCCGTGCGCCGCACCCGAGGGGGAGCCCCGGCTGGCTGCCGCGCACCCCCCGGCGGGCCGAACGCACGTTCCGTCGCTGACGGTACCAGCGGGCCGCGCGGGTGGCAAACACCCGTTCGTGTCGACCGTTGACATCGAACACCGGTTCGTGGTTCCGTAGGTGGGCGAACACGAGTTCGCCCCCGTCCGCCGAAGCTGTCACACCTGCCCAGGAGAATCCGGCCATGGTCGCGATCCACGTCTCCGGCGCTCGCGAGCGGTGGGACGCCGCCCCCGTCCAGGTCCCCGCCGCTCGGCCGCCCCTGCGGCCGGTCGCCCGCCCGCTGCCCGACCGGGCGACGCGGGTGCGCCGGCGCCGGCTGGCCGCCCTCGTCGTCGCGGCCCTGCTCGCACTGGCCGCCCCGGCGGGGGTGCGCGCCCTCGGCGGGCTCGTCGACGTGGGGAGCGAGGGCGAGCCCCGCCCGGTCGACGGCGGCGCCGAGGTCACCGACCGGGGTGCGCCGCGGGAGGGGCAGCGCTACGTCGTCCGCCCGGGCGACACGCTGTGGGGGATCGCCGCCGAGATCGCGCCCGACCGCGACCCCCGCGAGGTGGTCGAGGCGCTGCGGGAGGTCAACGGCGGTCCCGAGCTCCAGGTCGGCGCCGAGCTCGTGCTCGACGTCGACTGAGCGCGGCGGTGCCGCCGGGCGGCACCCCGGCGGCACCGGTCCCCACCTCGTGCCCGGGCGGCGCGCCGCGCTGGTGTCAGCCCGCCCGACGGTCGGCCGCCGGCACCCGGGCGGCGCGGTCGAACTCGTAGGCGAGCGCCTCCCGGGCCGTGCGCAGCTGGGCCTCGACGGCCTCGAGCGACGCGATGAACGAGCGGGCCCACGTGAGCCGGCGCTCCAGGTCGGCGAGGTCGGCGACGTCGACCGAGGCCGCCTCCTTGGCGAGGCGCATCGGCTCGGCGAGCATCTGCTCGGCCTGCGCCCGGGCCTCGGCCAGCAGCTGCTCGGCGTGGGCGTGGGCCTCGTCGGCCAGCTGCCGGCAGTACTGCTGGGTCTGGGCGATGTAGGCGTCCGCCTCCTGCTGCGCCCGCGAGAGGATGTTCACGGCCTCGACCGTCGGCTGGACGACGGCCGGCCCGCCGGTCGCCGGTTCCCCGTACGGGTCGTTGCTGTGCTCGCGCTGCCACTGGATGAGCGAGCGCTTGTAGTGCTCGACCTTGGCCCGCAGCGCGGCCTCGGCGGCGTCGCGCTCGGCCAGCTCGGCCGCCACCCGCTCCTGGAACTGCGCCACCTCCTCCTCGTTCAGGCCGCGACGCCCGATCGGCGTCCGTCCGAAGCGCATCGACCGCACGCGCTCGGGGGTCAGGCGGTGGGTCGGCTGCGGGGGAGTGCCGACGGAGGGGTCCGTCATGTCGCTGTCTCCTGGTTGCCGAAGGCTTCGAGGTGCACCTGGTCCCGGGGGATGCCGGCGGCCAGCAGCCGGTCGCGCGTGGCGCGCACCATCTCGGGCGACCCGCAGACGTACACCTCGTGGTCGCGCCAGTCGGCCTCGCGCAGCGCCACGTCGACGGCCGTGCCGCCGGCCACGTCGCCGCTCGGCGGCTCGTCGGAGACGCACGGCACGAGGCGCAGCCCGCTGTGGGACTCGCACAGGTGTCGCATGGCGGCGAGGTCGTAGAGGTCGCGCTGGGTCCGACCGCCCCAGTAGAGGTGGGCGAACCGGGTGCTGCGCTGGTGGGCGAGCTGCGACATGATCGCCTTGAACGGTGCGAGGCCGGTGCCACCGGCGATGAGCAGCAGGTCGCGCGTGCCGTCGTCCAGCACGAGGTCCGTCCCCACCGGGGCGCCGAGCCGCAGCACGTCGCCGACCTGCGTCGCCATGACGAGCGCGGGGCTGACCTGCCCGCCGGGAACGAGGCGCACGTGCAGCTCGAACGAGCCGTCGGACGCCGGCAGCGTCGCCGGCGTGTACCAGCGCCACAGCCTCGGGCGGGTCGGCACCTCGACCGCCACCGACTGGCCGGGCAGGTAGGGGAGCGGCGCGTGGGGCCGCACGGTCAGCACCGCGATGCCGGCGGCCCGCCGATCGACCGCCGTCACCGTGCCGTGCCACCACGGCGGCATCTCGCCGGCCGCGTCGGCCGCCGCGAGCATCACCTGGGCGACGCGGTCGTAGGCGGCGGCCCAGTCGCGGGCCAGCTCGGGCGTCCACTCGCTGGAGAAGTGCTCGAGCGTGGCCAGCAGCGCCTGGCCGACGGCCGGGTAGTGGTCGCGCACGACGCCGAAGCGGCGGTGGTCGCGCCCGAGCTGCTGGAGCACCGGGACGACCGCGTCGAGGTCGTCGACGTGGCTGACCACCTGCCCGAGGGCGGCGAGCAGCTTGTCGCGCTGGTTCGCCATCCCGAGCGGGAACATGTCCCGCAGGTGCGGGTGGGCGAGGAACAGCGTCGAGTAGAAGAAGAGGGGCACCTGGTCGCCGTGGGCGGCGACCTCGGCCCAGTTGCGCTTCAGGCGCTCGGTGTCCACGCGGCCGCTACGAGGCGACGCCGTCCTCGACGATGTCCGGCTTCACCCCGGCGAGCACGTTGCCCGCGTCGGCGAGCGCGGCCTCGTCGGCACCCATGTCGGTGAGCACGGCCACGAGGTGGTCGACGACCCGGTCGTAGTGCGCCGAGGAGATGCCGAGCCCGCGGTGGGCCTCGCCCAGCTCGCGCCCGTCGTACCGCGCGGGCCCGCCGAGCACCTGGGACAGCAGCAGGACCTGGTGCCGCTTGAGGCGGGGCATGTCGACGTCGGTGAAGTAGTGGGCGAGCTCCGGGTCGCCGAGGACCCGGTCGTAGAAGCGGTCGACCGCCTCACGGACGGCGGGCGCCCCGCCGAGCCGCTCGTAGTGGCTCGCGGGCGTGGCGATGCTGTCGGTCCGATCCCCAGCCATGGTGCGCTCCTTCGGACTCGTGAGCGGGTTGACTTCGTTGCGGAGCGGTCAGACTACGCCCCGTAGAGACGTTATCGCGCCGACCTGGGTGTTGCATTGGCCGCGGTCCGTGGTCGTGCGCCCCACACGGTGACATCGCAGGCCGTTCCGCGGTCGGCGGGCGCGGTCCGCCGCCGGCGGCGGCAGCGGGGTGTGGCCAGAGCAGCGGATAGCTTTCCATGCGTGCGCTGCGCCGTGTGCGGGAACCTCGACTCGAGGGTGGTGGACTCGCGCCAGTCCGACGACGGCAGCGCGATCCGGCGCCGGCGCGAGTGCCAGGCCTGCGGCCACCGGTTCACCACGTTCGAGCGACCCGAGGCGCCCGGGCTCGTCGTGGTGAAGCGCTCCGGCCACCGGGAGCCGTTCGACCGGGCCAAGGTGGTGGCGGGCGTCCGGGCGGCGCTGAAGGCCCGGCCGGTCGAGCCCGAGGCGGCCGAGGCGCTGGCGGCCGCGGTCGAGGAGGAGGTGCGGGGCCTCGCCGTCACCGAGGTGACGAGCGAGCAGGTGGGGCGCGCGGTCCTCGAGCGCCTGCGCGAGCTGGACGTCATCGCCGCGGTGCGGTTCGCCTCCGTCTACAAGGGCTTCGACGACCTCGCCGACTTCGAGCGCGAGCTGTCGCTGTTGACGAAGCTGACCAAGCGCACCGCGCCCAAGGCGCACTGAGCCCGGGCCGGCCGTCAGCTCCCGCCCCCCGTGCCGGCGTCCCGGGCGACGTAGCGCAGGAAGAGGTACCCGTCCTCGGTGAGGACGCGGGCGAGCGCCATGGCGCGGGCCGCGGGCGGCGCCGGACCGTCGGACACGCGCGGGGCGGCGCCCGTCTGCAGGGTGGGGGCGACGGTCAGGCACATCTCGTCGAGCAGGCCGGCGGCCACGAGGCCGGCGATCGTCGTCGGGCCGCCCTCGCACAGCACGACCCGGGCGCCCAGCCGGTCGCGCAGCACGGCCAGGGCCCGCGGCCAGTCGACCCGGGTCTCCCCGGCGCTGTGCACCTCGGCCACCTCAGCGAGGGCCCGCCGGCGCTCGGGGTCGGCGGCCTCGACCGTGAGGACGACCGGGCGGGCGTCGGGCGAGGCCTCCCGGAACAGCCGCTGGTCGGGGGAGATGGACAGGGCGGCGCTGACGACCGCGATGCGCGGCACCGCCGCCTGGCCCCGGGCGAGCCGGGCCCGCCGCACGGCCTCGGACGGGCGGCTGGGGCCGTAGTCCTCGGCCGTGACCGTGCCGGCCCCGGCCATGACGACGTCGGCCACGCCCCGGATGGCGGCGAAGACCCGCTTGTCGGCCGGCCCCCCGAGGCCGCCCGACCGCCCGGTCAGGTCGGTGGCGGCGCCGTCGACCGAGGCGATCATGTTGGCGAGCACCCACGGCCGGTCGCCGGCGGGGCGGTGGTCGGACGCGTAGAGCTCGACCGGGTCGGCGTCGGCGACGGGTTCCGGCCACAGCTGCCTCATCGGGGTCGCACCGTAGCCAGGGCGCCCGTGCGGCGGGGCCACCCGGTCGGGGCCGGGCGACGGGGGCCCGGACCGGCGGGCGGCGCGGTCCCACGAAATCCACCCGCAATTCACAGGTTCCTCCCCTAGCGCTCCACAGCCCGGGGCTCGTACGTTCGGGTGCGTGCACCGTGCCCCGGCGCGGATGAGCGGAATGGTGGTTGTCGCTTCCGTGTCTGTGGTGGGCTGAGCGACTCCTGGGGCTGGCCGCATCCGGCGTGGAGAGCGGCGTGCCCTGCCTGTGAGTCCGCGCGGGGCCAGTGCCCCCTTTCGACCCGGACGCAGGGAGGGTGACCGCGGCGGCGCGCCGTGCCGCCACCGGTCGCGGGACCGGAAGGATCCGGTGCCGCGCGGCGTTGACGCACGTGTGGGATCCGCGGGCGGGGTGCTCCCGAAGACCTTGACGATGTAGTTACACGGCTGTAGTTTCGTCCCACATCTTGTGGCTCGGCGGCCGGACCACCACAAGTTCTGGTGGTTGGCGGCCCAGGTCGCAGTTTCTCCCCGAACCGTCACCCCACCGACCTGGAGGATCCCCATGGCTCTCGCTCCCGAGCAGGCGGGCATCGGCATCCGCCGCCACTTCACAACCGAGGGCGTCCACCCCTACGACGAGGTCGAGTGGGAGCGCCGCGACGCTCGCATCGTCAACTACCGCGACGGCTCGGTCGCCTTCGAGCAGCTCGGGGTCGAGTTCCCCACCTCGTGGTCGCAGAACGCCACGAACATCGTCGCCCAGAAGTACTTCCGGGGCCCGCTCGGCACGCCCGAGCGCGAGTGGTCGCTGCGCCAGGTGATCGACCGGGTCGCCGACACCATCACCCGGTGGGGCGTCGAGGGCGGCTACTTCGTCGACGACGCCGAGGCCGAGACCTTCAACGCCGAGCTCAAGCACCTGCTGGTGACCCAGAAGGCCGCCTTCAACAGCCCGGTGTGGTTCAACATCGGGGTCAAGGGCGTGCCCCAGCAGGCGTCGGCCTGCTTCATCCTCTCGGTCGAGGACTCGATGGACTCGATCCTGAACTGGTACCGGGAGGAGGGGATCATCTTCAAGGGCGGCTCGGGCGCCGGCGTCAACCTGTCGCGCATCCGCTCGTCGGTCGAGCCGCTGCGGGGCGGCGGCACCGCCTCGGGCCCCGTGAGCTTCATGCGGGGTGCCGACGCCTCGGCCGGCACCATCAAGTCGGGGGGCAAGACCCGGCGGGCCGCCAAGATGGTCATCCTCGACGTCGACCACCCCGACATCGAGGAGTTCATCTGGTGCAAGGCCATCGAGGAGCGCAAGGCCCGCGTGCTCGCCGAGGCCGGCTTCGACATGGACCTCGACGGCCGTGACGCCCACTCGATCCAGTACCAGAACGCCAACAACTCGGTGCGGGTGACCGACGAGTTCATGCAGGCGGTCGTCGACGACGGCGACTGGACCCTGCGCGAGGTCACCACCGGCCGGCCGGTGCGCACCGTCAAGGCGCGCGAGCTGTTCCGCCAGATCTGCGCCGCCGCCTGGGAGTGCGCCGACCCCGGCATGCAGTTCGACACCACCATCAACCGCTGGAACACGGCGGCCAACACGGGGCGCATCAACGCCTCGAACCCGTGCTCCGAGTACATGCACCTCGACAACTCGGCGTGCAACCTCGCGAGCCTCAACCTGCTGAAGTTCCTCGGCGACGACGACACCTTCGACGTCGAGGGCTTCCGGCACGCCGTCGAGGTGATCTTCACGGCCCAGGAGATCCTCGTCGGCCGGGCCGACTACCCGACCGAGCGCATTGCCGACACCTCACGCCGCTTCCGCCAGCTCGGCATCGGCTACGCCAACCTCGGCGCGCTGCTCATGGCGCTCGGCCTGCCCTACGACAGCGACGCCGGCCGGGCCTACGCCGCCGCGGTCACGGCGCTGATGACCGGCCACGCCTACGAGGTGTCGGCCCGCATCGCCTCCCGCATGGGCCCCTTCGCCGGCTTCGCCGAGAACCGCGAGCACATGCTGCGGGTGCTGCGCCAGCACCAGGAGGCCGCCTCCCGCATCGACGAGGAGCTCGTGCCGCCCGACCTGCTGTCGGCCGCCCAGGAGAGCTGGGACATGGCCTGCGAGCTCGGCGAGCGCTACGGCGTGCGCAACAGCCAGGCCTCGGTCATCGCCCCCACCGGGACGATCGGCCTGATGATGGACTGCGACACCACCGGCATCGAGCCCGACCTCGGCCTGGTCAAGACGAAGAAGCTCGTGGGCGGCGGCACGATGTCGATCGTCAACCAGACGGTGCCCCGGGCGCTGCGGCGGCTCGGGTACAGCCCCGACCAGGTCGACGACATCGTCGCCTACATCGACGAGCACAAGTCGATCGTCGGCGCCCCCCACCTCGACCCGGCCCACCTGCCCGTGTTCGCCTGCTCGATGGGCGACAACGTCATCCACTACTCCGGGCACGTGAAGATGATGGCGGCGGTCCAGCCGTTCATCTCCGGGGCGATCTCCAAGACGGTCAACATGCCCGAGGAGGTCACCGTCGAGGAGATCGAGCAGCTGCACATCGACGCCTGGCGGATGGGCGTGAAGGCCATCGCCATCTACCGGGACAACTGCAAGGTCGGTCAGCCGCTCGCCACCGCCAAGAAGGAGGCCGCGGCCGGCCCCGAGGGCGGCGACGCCGCCAAGGCCGTCCAGGAGGCCGCCACCAAGGTGGTCGAGAAGGTCATCAAGGTGCCGGTGCGGGAGAAGCTGCCCCGCAACCGTCGCTCCAGCACCTTCGAGTTCCGGGTGGCCGACTGCAAGGGCTTCGTCACCGTCGGCGAGTACGACGACGGCCGGCCGGGCGAGATCTTCCTGCGGGTGTCCAAGCAGGGCTCGACCCTCGCCGGCATCATGGACGCCTTCTCGATCTCGGTCAGCTACGGCCTGCAGTACGGCGTGCCGCTGCGCAACTACGTCGAGGCGTTCACCAACACGCGCTTCGAGCCCGCCGGGATCACCGACGACCCCGATCTGCGCATCGCCACGTCGATCCTCGACTACATCTTCCGGCGGCTGGCGGTGAACTACCTCAGCTTCGAGGAGCGGGCCGAGCTCGGCATCCTCACCACCGGCGAGCGCACCCAGCCCACGCTGCCCGGTGTCGAGGAGACGGTCGTCCCGACCCGCCAGGGCCAGGACGTGCCCGCCGACCCGCCCTCGATCGACTCGTCGTCGCCGACGCTGTTCGACACCGACGGGGCGCCGAAGGAGCCGTCGCTGCTCGAGCGGGCCGGCGTCACCGACGCCGAGCGGCCCTCCGGCCGGTCCGACCAGCCGCCGGCGGTGCAGCGCACGGGGGCCAGCGTCGACGCTCCCTACTGCATGCAGTGCGGCGTGCAGATGCAGCGGGCCGGCTCGTGCCACGCCTGCCCGAGCTGCGGCAGCACCAGCGGCTGCAGCTGACCGGCCCGGCCCGCGCCAGGCCGCGCGGGGCGCGGCCCCCCGACCGGACGAGAACGGCGGCGAGGTCGCCTGGGGACGACCTCGCCGCTGCGCGCCCGGGGGCGTCGGTCGCCGATCCGGGCGAGGATCCTCGGCCACCCTGTCGATGTCGGCCGCCCTCGTGCGTCGTGGGGGTGGGACGATCGGCACCGGGCCGATCGCCCGACCTCGACGCCGCGCTGCGCTGGGCCGAGCGCACGTCGGCGGCCACCACCTGCCCGATCGAGGTGCGGCCGTTCATGGACGACCACCCGTGAACGGCCGGTCGCCGGGCGCCCGCCCCGAGGGCGGCGCGATCGTGCGCACCTGCCGTGACGAGTGGCCCCGCGTCGTCGGCGCGCTCGTCCGCGCCGTCGGCGACCTCGACGTCGCCGAGGACGCGGCCCAGGAGGCCTTCGCCGCCGCGGCCGACCCGGGCCCTACCAGGTGCAGGCGGCGATCAACGCCGCGCACAGCGACGCCCGCAGGGTGACGCGACGGTGCCGCGCCGGTCGGCGCCGGCGCGGCACCCGTCCGTGGGGCCCGCCCGGAGAGGCGCGGCCCCGACGGCGTCGGATCGCCGTCAGATGCGACCTTCGCCCTTGGCGTTGGCGCCGCGCTCGGCCGCCTCCTTGTAGGCCCGGCGGGTGGCGTCGTCGAGCGGCTCGGCCCGCTCGGCGGCCGCCTCCTCCTCGGGCGTCGGGGGGCGGTCGGGGGAGCCGTGGGCGAGCTCGTCGCTGCGCTGCTCGAACGCCCGCGTCTGCTCGGTGACCTTGTCCTCACCGGGATCGCGCTCAGCGGTCATCGGTCGTTCCTTCCTCGCGTCGGGTCACCCACCGCCCCCAGGCCTTCCCCGGATCGGCGCGCGCCATCCCCCGGGCGGGCGGGCGGCACCCGGGGGACGGGCGGCGACCGGGTCAGGTGAGCGGTGGCGTGGCCGACCAGGGGGGAGGCGAGGTCGGCCACGCCCCGCCCGCTCGCGCTGGGGGACGCGAGTCGCGCGCGGCTGGGGACGCGCGCATGGTGGCCGCACGACGGGCGCTGGGGTTCCCGTGGTCAGCCGTCCCGGACCACGGCCGTTCTCCGTGGCGGCGGTGGTCGACGGGGGCGACAGCGCAGCGGCCACGGGGATGACGCTACGCGGTCACGGGGTGACTCTTCGTCATCCCACCCGGGTGATCGCGCCGCGACCAGGGCGTTCGGGGCGCCCCGTCCCGCACGGCCCGCCCGGCGTCGCTCCCGCCGGGCGCGGTCACCCCCGGCGAGCGAGGCGCGATCACCCGGTCGTCGCGCACGGTCACCCCCGGCGGCGCCTCTCTCCCGTCGCCACCCGCCGCCGCGAAGGGTCCGACGTGCCGTACTACGAGTTCACCGTCCGCGCCGACCGGGAGCTGGACGTCGAGGCGCTCGAGCGCGCCACCGGCCTGCGCTGCACCCGCGCCGACCAGGGCGCGCGGCTGGCCGGTCACCTCGACGACGGCGCCGCCCTGCACGGCACCATCGCCCGCCTCTACCGCCTGGGCGTCGAGCTGGTCGCCCTGGAGCTGCGGTCATCTCGCCACACAGCGTGACAGACTCGTAGTCTCCTGTGCCGACCGCCCTTCGGGGAGTGGCGAGGAGGCGGGTTGAGGGAGATGCAGGAACGGAGTTGGGCATGACCGCGGCGCGCCTGCCGGCGCACATCGTCCCGCGCCCGCGCCTGATCGACGCCATGAGCGTCCCCGCCCGCCTCGTCGTCGTGACCGGACCGGCGGGATCGGGCAAGTCGGTGGCCGTGCGGGCCTGGGTCGACGCCGTCGGCGCACCCACGGCGTGGCTGACGCTCGACGCCCGGCACGGCGACCCGGAGGCCTTCCTCGAGGCCCTGGTGGGCGCGCTCGAGGGGCTGTGCCCGGGCGTCGGCGAGGCGAGGCGGGCGGACGGTCCCGCCGACCACGCCGCCGACCGGGCGCTCGAGCGCACGGCGGCGCACCTCCGGGAGGCCGGCCCGGCCGTGCTCGTGCTCGACGACGTCCACTGCGTCGACCGCACGCCGACCGCCGGCCTGCTGGCCCGGCTCGTCGACCTCCTCGCCGGGACCGACCTCACCCTCGTCCTGTCGTCGCGGTCGGACCCGCCGGTCCAGCTCCACCGCGTCCGCCTCGTCGGCGAGGTCGTCGAGCTGCGGGAGGCCGACCTGCGCTTCGATGTCGACGAGGCCGTCGACCTCTTCGCCCGCTTCCCGGCCGTGCAGCTCGACCGCCGGCAGGTCGAGCGCCTGGTCGAGCGGACCGAGGGCTGGGCGGCCGGCCTGCACTTCGCCGCGCTGTCGCTGGCCGGCCGCAGGGACGTCGACGAGTTCATCGAGCGCTTCGCCGGCAGCGACCGGCACGTGGCCGACTTCCTGCTCGACGAGGTCCTCGACCGGCAGCCGGAGGAGGTCCGCGACTTCCTCCTCGCCACCTCGGTGCTGGAGCGGATGAACGCCGACCTCTGCCGGCGGGTCACCGGTCGCGGCGACGCGGGCGACCTGCTCCGCCGGGTCGAGGCCGAGAACCTCTTCGTGGTCCCGCTCGACGAGGACCGCGAGTGGTACCGGTACCACCAGCTGTTCCGGCAGCTGCTGCGCCGCGAGCTGCGGATGACCCGGCCCGACGTCGAGCGGGCCGGCCACGAGCGGGCGGCCGAGTGGTTCGCCGAGCACGGCGAGCCCGGCCTGGCCATCGACCACCACCTGGACGCCGGGCAGCTGGAGGCGGCGTTCTCGCTGCTGCGGGCCAACCTCCAGCACCACCTGCGGACCGGCCGCCACCAGACCGTGCGCCGCTGGATCGGGCGCTTCCCGGCCGCGTTCGTCGACGCCGACCCCGCCCGTCAGCTCGTCTGCCTGTGGGGCCTGGCCCGGGCGGGCAGCGTCGCCGGCGCGTCGGCCGTGCTCGAGCGGGCCCGCAGCCGCCCGCCGGGCGACGTCGACCCCCGGGCGGCGACCCTGCTCGACATCGCCGAGGTGGCGCTGGCCGCGGTGCGGGGCGACCCCCACACGGCCGTGGCGGTGGGGGAGGCGGTGTGGGCGCGCCGGGACGAGACGCCCCTGTCCGCGCTGCCCGCGGAGCTCGCCGCCGTGGCCCGCGAGTGCTGGGGCTACCTGCCGGTCGGCATGGCCCGGGCCCACGCCCTGCTCGAGGACCACGTCGCCGCCCGCCGCTGGTCGTTCGTCGTGCGCCGCCAGGGGCCCCGGCTCCCGGCCGACCTGGTGTCGCTGCTCGGCACCGAGGCGTGGATGGAGGCCCGCCGCGGCCGGCTGCGGGTCGCGGCCGAGCTGGCCGACGAGGGGATCACGCTCGCCGCCGAGCACGGCGCCGGGGCCCGCTGGGCGGTGATCGCCGCCCGGGTGGCGCGGGCCATGGTCCACCGGGAGCGCAACGAGCTCGACGACGCGGTGGAGGTCGTCGAGCCCCACCTGGCCACGGCGCTGGAGGACGGGCGGCTGGCGATGACCACCCTCGGGGAGGTCGAGCTGGCCCACGTCGAGTGCGCGCGGGGCTGCATCGACGCGGCGCTGCGCCGTCTGCTGCGGACCCGCCGCGACCTGGCCGCCGCCGGGACCCCGCCGTTCCTCGCCGCGGTCGTCGACGTCGCCGAGTGCCGGATCCGCCTGCGGGCCGGCGACCTGGACCGGGCCGTGGACCTGCTGGAGACCATCGAGCCCGGCCCCGAGCGCACGCTGCTCGAGGCCCGGGCCCGGCTGGAGTCCGGGCGGCCGGGGGAGGTGGCCGACCTCGTGGCCGGCCTCCTGGAGGACGACGACGACCGGCTGCGGCGGTTCGAGGCGGTGGCGCTGGCCGCCCGGGCGGCCGGGGAGCAGGGCGACGGCCGGGAGGCCCGGCACCTGCTCGCCCGGGTGGCCGGCGTGGCCCGGCGCGAGGGGGCGGTCCGCCGGTTCCTGGACGAGGGCTTCGACATCGGCGAGGAGCTGGCCGCGGCACCGACGGCGCCGCCGGCCCCGGTCGGCGCCCGCCTCGTCGAGCCGCTGAGCGAGCGGGAGCTGGCGGTGCTGCGCTACCTGCCGAGCCGCCTGTCCAACCGGGAGATCGGCGCCGAGCTGCACGTGTCGCTCAACACGGTGAAGTCGCACCTGAAGGCCATCTACCGGAAGCTCGACGTCGACAGCCGCCAGGACGCCGTCCGCCGGGCCCGGCAGATGGGCATCCTCTGACCCCCGCCGGGCCCCCGCCCGATCGGGGTCCGCCCCGGTCGCGCCCGAGGTTCACCCCGCCGGGGTGTGCAGCCGTCACCCGCGGGGCCCGCACCATGCGGGCGTGGCGCACATCGCCGAGATCACCCTCCGCTGCCACGGCGCCCCCCGCCTCACCGCCGGCTTCGCCGGCTGGACCGCCGAGGAGCGGGACGGCGTGACCGTGCTGCGGCGCCGGGACGCCACGGCGGCGGAGGTCCACGAGGCGTTCGACGAGGCCGGCGAGCTCGGGCTCGAGATCGAGTCGTTCCGCCGCCTCGAGCCGGCCTGAGCGGCCGGTCCGCCGGCCCCGCGGCGGGGCGTCGCGGCACCCGTCCCGCCGCGCTCCGTCGCGCCCGACCGGCAGCGATGCACCCAGCGTGGTCGGGCATAAAATGCAGCGCTGCTCGGTTCGCCTGGGGGAGGTCCGATGGGGTACTGCTGTTGAGGACCCCAGTGCCGCGCCCGCCAAGGAGCCCATCAGTGCCGCTACTCGAAGTCCATGGTCAGCCTGTCAACGTCGTCGACCGCGGCGAGGGTGACGCCGTGGTCTTCCTGCACGCCTTCCCGTTGCAGGCCGCCATGTGGGACTACCAGATCGAGGCGCTCGAAGGCTCGTACCGCTGCATCGCCATCGACATGCCGGGCTTCGGCATGTCGCCCCCGCCGGCCGAGCCCGAGAAGGCCTCGATGGAGCGGTGGGCCGACCTCGTCGTCGGGGTGCTGGACCAGCTCGGCGTCGAGAAGGCCACCGTCGTCGGTGAGTCGATGGGCGGCTACCTGGCCATCGCCCTGCTCCGGCACCACCCGGACCGGGTCCAGCAGCTCGTGCTGGCCGACACCCGGGCCCGGGCCGACGACCCGACGGTCGCCCAGCGGCGCACCAACCAGCAGAACCAGATCCGCGACGGCGCCGAGGTGGCGTCGCTCGCCAAGGAGATGGTCGAGGGGCTCCTGTCGTCGGGCTCGATGAGCCGGTCGGAGCTGGTCGAGTACGTCCACGCGCTGGCCGAGGGCGCGCACCCGGACGGCTGGGTCGCGGCGCTGCAGGCGATGAAGGACCGGCCCGACTCGATGCACCTGCTGCGGCAGTCGAACGTCCGGGCGCTGGTCATCGTCGGCGAGCTCGACCGGGTCACCCCGATCGCCGAGGCCATGAGCCTGCGCTCGCTGCTCAAGGGCGAGCTCGTCATCGTCCCCAACGTCGGGCACCTGCCCAACATCGAGGACCCGCTGTCGTTCAACGAGGCGCTGCTCTCGTTCCTCGGCTCGGCGGACTCGGCCTCGCCGGCCGCCTGACGCCGGCCCGCCGCGCGCCGTCGCCGCCGTCGTCCCGCCCGCGTGACGCCTGCCCGGTGGGACGGGGCTCCGCGCTGGGTACCGTCAACGGTGCGTGTGTGGATTCAGCGGTGAGATCGACCTCGCCCGGCGAGCGGCCGACCCGGCCGTCGTGGCGAGGATGGCGGCGACGATGGGGGACCGGGGGCCCGACGGGTGGGGCCTGTGGGCCCAGGGCCCGGTGGCGCTCGGCCACCGGCGGTTGAAGATCATCGACCTGACCGAGCGGGGCGCCCAGCCGATGGTCGACCCCGAGCTCGGGCTCGCCGTCGTCTTCAACGGGTGCGTCTACAACCACCACGAGCTCCGGCGCGAGCTCGAGGCGGCCGGCTACCGCTTCTTCTCGACCAGCGACACCGAGGTGCTCCTCAAGGCCTACCACCGGTGGGGCGACGCCTGTGTGGAGCACCTCAGCGGCATGTTCGCCTTCTGCATGGTCGAGCGCGACTCGGGGCGCGTCCTGCTCGCCCGCGACCGCCTCGGCATCAAGCCGCTCTACCTGGCCGAGGTCGACGGCGCGCTGCGCTTCGCCTCGACCCTGCCCGCCCTGCTGGCGGGCGGCGGCGTCGACACGAGCGTCGACCCGGTGGCGCTGCACCACTACCTGACCTTCCACTCGGTCGTGCCGGCGCCCCGCACGATCCTGCGGGGCGTGCGCAAGCTGCCGCCGGCCACGACGCTGGCGATCGAGCCCGACGGGCGCCGGCGCGAGACGACCTACTGGCGGGCCGAGTTCACCCGCCGGCCCGAGCACGCCGACTGGTCGCCCCGCGACTGGGAGGACGCGATCCTCGGGGCGCTGCGCACGGCGGTCGACCGGCGCATGGTGGCCGACGTGCCCGTCGGCTGCCTGCTCTCCGGCGGGCTCGACTCGAGCCTGGTCGTCGGGCTGCTGTCCGAGGCCGGCGTGTCCGACCTGCGCACGTTCAGCATCGGCTTCGAGTCGCACGGCGGGCTCGAGGGCGACGAGTTCCGCTACTCCGACGTCGTCGCCGAGCGGTTCGGCACCCGCCACCACCGCATCCGCATCGACAGCGACCGGCTGCTGCCGGCGCTCGACGGGGCGATCGCCGCCATGAGCGAGCCGATGGTCAGCCACGACGTCGTCGCCTTCTACCTCCTCTCGCAGGAGGTCTCGCAGCACGTCAAGGTCGTGCAGTCGGGGCAGGGCGCCGACGAGGTCTTCGCCGGCTACCACTGGTACCCGCCGATGCTCGACCCGGCGGCCGCGGCCGACGGCGGCGTGGAGACCTACGCGGCGGCGTTCTTCGACCGGCCGCACGCCGAGATGGCCGCCGTCGTCAGCGCCCCCTACCGGTGCGACGAGGACGTCTCGCGGGCGTTCGTCGCCGAGCACTTCGCCCGACCCGGCGCGGCCACGCCGATCGACCGGGCGCTGCGCATCGACTCCGAGGTCATGCTCGTCGACGACCCGGTGAAGCGGGTCGACAACATGACGATGGCGTGGGGGCTCGAGGCCCGGGTGCCGTTCCTCGACCACGAGCTGGTCGAGCTGGCCGCCGCCTGCCCGCCCGAGCTGAAGGTCGCCCAGGGCGGCAAGGGCGTGCTGAAGGAGGCCGCCCGGCGGGTCGTGCCCGCCGAGGTGATCGACCGGCCCAAGGGCTACTTCCCGGTCCCCGCGCTGACCCACCTGGAGGGGAAGCTCTACGACATGGTGCGCGACGCGCTCACCGACCCGGCCGCCAAGCAGCGGGGCCTGTTCGAGCCCGCGTACGTCGAGCACCTCCTCGCCCACCCCAACGACCAGCTGACGCCGCTGCGGGGCAACAAGCTGTGGCAGCTGGGCCTGCTCGAGCTGTGGCTCCAGGCGCACGAGATCGCCCCGTGACGGCCCGCGACCACGACGACCGCGACGCCATGAGCACGACCGATCCCGAGGCACCGAGCGACCGCGACGCCGAGCCCACGGTCTACGACCGCGGCCGCCGGCGGGCCGCCGGCGACGAGCCGGCGCCGCTGCGCGCGTCCGGCGGCTGGGACCGCCACGACGCCATCTCGACGACGAGCTGGCAGCAACCGCCCGAGCACCTGGTGGCCTCGATGGCCCGGGACGTCGTGGTCGACATGGGCTGGGGCCGGGTGCTGTTCGGCCAGACCTTCCGCTCGGCGTCGGCCATCGTCTCGCAGCTGCGGGACGAGGCGGAGGGGCGGCGGGACATCTGCCTGTACGCCCGCGACCCCCACGTGCTGGTGGCCAAGGCGCCGCAGGAGCTGTTCGTCGACCCGTCGTACACCTACCGGTTCTGGCTGCACCGCACCCTGCCGCGGCGCGACCCACCCCGGGGGATCGTGGTGCGGTCGCTGTCGACGCGGTCGGACGCCGACGCGGTGAACCGCATCTACGTGCGGTGCGGGATGGTGCCGGCGCCGCCCGAGGTGCTCTGGTCGAACCAGCAGGCCCGGCACATCACCTACCTGGTCGCCGAGGACACCTCGACGGGCGAGCTGGTGGGCACGGTGGCCGGCATCGACCACCTGCTGGCCTTCGACGACCCGGAGGGCGGCAGCTCGCTGTGGACGCTGGCGGTCGACCCCGGCACCCAGGTGCCCGGGGTGGGCGAGGCGCTGGTCCGGGCGCTGATCGAGCACTTCCAGACCCGGGGCCGCGCCTACCTCGACCTGTCGGTCATGCACGACAACGAGCCGGCCATCGCGCTCTACGAGAAGCTCGGCTTCGAGCGGGTGCCGGTGTTCGCCATCAAGCGCAAGAACGCCATCAACGAGCGCCTGTTCGTCGGCGAGCAGGAGGGGCTGGACGACCTCAACCCCTACGCCCGGATCATCGCCGACGAGGCGCTGCGCCGGGGCATCGCCGTCGAGGTGCTGGACGCCCGGGCCGGGGAGCTGCGCCTGACCCACGGCGGGCGCAGCATCGTCACCCGGGAGTCGCTGTCCGAGCTCACGACGGCGGTGGCGATGAGCCGCTGCGACGACAAGCGGCACACCCGGCGCATCCTGCGCCGGGCCGGCCTGCCGGTGCCCGCCGGGCGCGACGCCACCTTCGACGCGGCCGACCACGAGTTCCTCGCCGAGGTCGGCGAGGTGGTCGTCAAGCCGGCCCGCGGCGAGCAGGGCACGGGCATCACCGTCGGCGTCACCACCGACGAGGAGCTGGACCGGGCGCTGGCGCTGGCCCGCTCGTACTGCCCCGACGTGCTGATCGAGGAACGGGTCCACGGCCAGGACCTGCGGATCGTCGTGATCGACGGCGAGGTCGTGGCGGCCGCCGTGCGCCAGCCGGCGACCGTCGTCGGCACCGGCCGGCACACCGTCCGCGACCTCGTCCGGGCCCAGAGCCGCCGCCGGGCCGCGGCGACCAGCGGCGAGTCGCGCATCCCGCTCGACGAGGAGACGGTGCGGACCGTCGAGGCCGCCGGGTGGTCGCTGGACGACGTGCTGCCCGAGGGCGAGCGCCTCGAGGTGCGCCGGACCGCCAACCTGCACACCGGTGGCACGATCCACGACGTCACCGCCAAGCTCCACCCCGACCTGGCGGCGATGGCGGTGGCGGCGGCCGAGGCCATCGGCATCCCGGTGACTGGCCTCGACCTGATCGTCGAGAGCCCCGACCGGCCGACGGGCGTGTTCATCGAGGCCAACGAGCGCCCCGGCCTGGCCAACCACGAGCCCCAGCCGACCGCCGAGCGGTTCATCGACCTGCTGTTCCCGACCACCTCGGGGCTCCCCTGGGGGTGGCGGCCCGAGTCGCCGCCGAGCTCGTGAGCACCCCGGCGTCGCCCCCGCGGCCGGAGGGGACCGGGCCGTCGCCCGACGGCGGGGGTACGGTGCCGGCCGTGGCGGCCCTGCCGGACATCGACATGGACTGGACGCTCGACCTGTTGCTGCGCCTGCTGCGCACGCCCAGCCCGTCGGGCCGCACCGACGCGGTCGTGCAGCTGCTGGGCGACGAGCTGGCCGAGCTGCCGGTCGACCTCGAGCTGACGCGGCGGGGCTCGCTGCTGGCCCGGCTGCCGGGGACGAACCCCGGCGCCCGGGCGATCGTGTGCCACGCCGACACCATCGGGTGCATGGTCAGCGACCTGAAGCCCAACGGCCGGCTGGCCGTCGTGCCGGTGGGCACGCACAGCGCCCGGTTCGCCGAGGGGTGCCGCGTGACGGTGCTGACCGACGACCCGGACCGCACCTACACGGGGACGATCCTGCCCCTGCTGGCCAGCGGCCACGCGTTCGGCGACGACGTCGACACCCAGCCGACGGGCTGGCAGCACGTCGAGGTGCGGGTCGACGAGCAGTGCGCCAGCGCCGAGGACCTCGCGGAGCTCGGCATCCGGATCGGCGACTTCGTGGCCATCGACTCGCTGCCGATCGTCACCGACAGCGGCTACGTCAACGCCCGCCACCTCGACGGCAAGGCCGGCGTGGCCGCCGCGCTCGGGGCGCTCCACGCCCTGTGCCGGGAGGGCAGCCCGGCGGTGCCGCACGAGGTGCACCTGCTGGTCACGATCGCCGAGGAGGTGGGGCAGGGGGCCAGCCACGGCCTGCAGGAGGACGTGGCCGAGATGCTGTCGATCGACAACGCGGTCGTGGCGCCGGGCCACCACTCGATCGAGACCGGGGTGACCATCCCGATGCTCGACGCCACCGGGCCGTTCGACTACCACTTCACCCGGCACCTCTGCCGGCTGTGCGAGACGCACGGCATCCCCTACGCCCGCGACGTGTTCCGCCACTACCGGTCCGACGTGGCGGCGGCGCTGTCGGCGGGGGCCGAGACCCGGGCGGCGCTCGTGGCCTTCGGCGTCGACGCCAGCCACGGGGCCGAGCGCACGCACCTCGACTCGATCGAGGCGGTGGCCCGGCTGGTGTGCGCGCACCTGCTGTCGCCGCTCACGTTCGAGCGCTGGGACCGGACCTCGCGCGGCGACCTGCGCGACTTCCCCAGCGGTCGCCAGCCGGCGCCGACCGAGCGCTTCGGCGAGCTGCCGACCGACTGACCACCCGGCGGGCGCGCCGGGTGTCACGACGAGCGCGTACTCGGGGGCATGGGGTCACCGTCGCGCCCGCACCGTCCCCGCCGGGCCCGGCGCGCACCCGCGCGTGGTGACGGACCACGAACGACATCGATGTTGTTCGTCACACCCCGTCCGGATGCTGTCGCCGTCGGATCGGGGCGGCACGCCCCCCTGAGGCGGAGGAGACAGGAGTGGACGGGCAGGGGTGCGACGGCGACCTGGCGGAGATCATGGCCCGCATGGCCGAGGGCGACGACGCGGCCATGGTCACGCTGTACGAGCGCTACCGCACGCCGATCGCCGGGGCGGTCCAGCGGGAGCTGCGGCACCGGGGCGTCCGCCTCGGCCGGGACGAGGTCGGCGGGCTGGTCATCGACGTCTGCCTCGAGCTCCGGTCGATCGCGGGGGCCTGGTCGCCGGAGGGTGGCGCCACGCCCTGGGTGTGGGCGCGGCACCGCATCGGCAACCTCGTCGACCGGGTCGTCGGCCAGCACGCGGCGGCGCTCGACGAGGCACGCCTGGCGGCCGTCGAGGCCCCCGAGCCGGCGGTGGGGGCCGCCGACGACCGCTCGCTGGTCGACGCGCTGGCCCGGGTGGCGCCCGACCTCGAGAGCGCCCGGCTGGTGGCCGAGGCGCTCGAGGCGGCCCGCCTCAGCCCCCGGGACCGGGAGCTGGTGCTCGAGTACGCCTACGAGAAGCAGGCGGGCAACCCCGCGCCGGCCACGACGGTGGCGGCGCAGCTCGGCATGAAGGAGGCCACGGTGCGCCAGGCGTTCCGCCGGGCCGTGCAGCGCCTGCGCCGCCTGGCCGCCGAGGACGAGCGGTTCGCGCCGCTCGCCGAGCTCCCGCTCCTCGCATGATGGTGGCGATGGCGACCACGGCCGGGAGCACGGACGAGGGGGTGGGGCGGTGAGCGCCCGGTCCCGGCGGGCCGCCGCCCGGGCCCGGCACCCGACGGCGCGGACCTGGCCACCCGACCGGGCCCGGCTGCTCCGGGTGCTCGCCGAGCGGGCGGCGGGCCGGGGCGCCCGGTGGCCCCGGGTGGCGGCGGCGGTGATCGCGCTGCGGGGTGTCGCGGGCGACGACCGCCCGACGTTCGCGGCCCGGGTCGGCATCCCGCTCGACCGGCTGGAGCGGTTGGAGGAGGGGCGGGAGCCCCCCGCCGCGGTGCCGCCGGCGCTGCGGGCGGTGCGCGGGGTCGTCGACTGGGCGTGGGTCGACGCCGGCCCGCCGGCCGGTCCGCCCGGCTAGCCGCCGGCCCGCCAGAGCTGGTGCGGCGTCCGGTCGCGGGCCCCGGTGAAGGGCACCGGTTCGGCCCGGCCGGTGCGGGCCGCCGTGTGCGCGGCGCACTCGATCTCGAGCAGCAGGCGCCCGAAGGCGGGGCCGACCGCCGGGGCCCGACCGGTGCGGGCGTCGGCCGCCAGCGCCTCGAGCTGCGGCAGGTAGCCGAGGTGGTGGAGCTGGTCGGTCAGGAGGCCGCCCGGCGGGGGCGGCAGGCGGAGGGCCCGGCCGTTCAGCTCGACCGACGGCGAGGGCACGAGCTCCAGCCGGACCGCGCTGGCGGGGCTGGCCGCCTGGGCCTCCCAGACCGGCGCGGCCGCCCGCCAGGTGGCGCGCACGAGCGCCCGCAGCCCGGTGTCGAAGTGCAGGGTCAGGGCGGCGTCGTCGTCGACCTCGAGGTCGTCGGCCGTGCCGAGGTCGGCCTCGACGGCGACCACCCGGGCCGGCGCCGCCATGAGCACGGCGACGGCCAGGGCGTGGACGCCGAGGTCGAAGGCGGCCCCGCCGCCCCACGCGGGCGCCGTGCGGTCGGGCCCGCCGGGCGGGCGGCCCTGCGCGAAGCGCACCTCGAGGTGGGTCAGCGTGCCGATGCGCCGGCAGGCGTCGACCGCCTCGGCGACGGCGGGGGAGAGGGCGAGGTTCTCGGCGTAGGCCACCTGCCCCTGGCCGGCCAGCTCGACGAGCGCGTCGGCGTCCTCCAGGGTGGCCGCCAGCGGCGCCTCGACGGCCGCCAGCGCGCCGCCGGCGACCGCGCGCTCGGCCTCCCGGCGGTGGAGCGCAGGCGGCGTCGCCACCCACACGATGTCGGCGCCACCGGGCAGGTCGGCGTAGTCGACGGCGGTCGCGCCCGCCTGGTCGGCCCGGGCCCGGGCGGCCTCGGGGGTCCGGGAGGCCACCTTGGTGATCCGGACGTCGGGAGCGTGGTCGGCGGCGAGGGCGTGGACGGTCGTGACCCAGCCCGCCCCCGCGAAGGCGACGTCGGTCACGCCGGGGTGCGGGTCCGGCGGCCGGGCCTCGGCCGGGGGCGGCGCGGCGGTGTCCGGCGGGCGGTGGCGACCTGTCGCGGGTGCGGCATGGGCTCACCCTAGAATCCCGGCCGGGTGCCGCGACCGTCCCGGTGGCCCCCGGCGGCACCTCGGTAGCCTCAGACCGCCCGCCGATCCCGGAGCCCGATGCGCCGCCTCCTGCCCCGATTCGTCGCCGTCATCCTCGGGTCGGGGGTCGTCCTGGCCCTCGCCACGGCGGCGCTCGCGGTGCCGCTCAGCTGGCTCGGCGAGGTCGGCTCCGGCGAGCCCCAGCCGATCGAGCTCGGCCCGCTGGCCCAGCGGTCGTACGTCTACGCCGCCGACGGCTCGCTCATGGCCACCCTCAAGGACGAGCAGAACCGCCAGCCGGTCGAGCTCGAGCAGGTCCCCCAGCACGTCATCGACGCCATCATCGCCGTCGAGGACCAGGGCTTCTGGGTCCACGACGGCTACGACGTCCGGGGCATGCTGCGCGCCTTCAAGACCAACGTCGAGGAGGGCGGGATCAGCCAGGGCGGCTCGACCATCACCCAGCAGCTGGTGAAGCTCGAGCTGCTCACGCAGGAGCAGACGCTCGACCGCAAGATCCAGGAGATCGTGCTCGCGCAGCGGCTCGAGCGGCAGATGACCAAGGAGGAGATCCTCGCCCGCTACCTGAACACCGTCTACTTCGGCAACCACGCCTACGGGATCCAGGCCGCGGCCGAGACCTACTTCGGCGTGCCCGTCGAGCAGCTGGACGTCGGCCAGGCGGCGATGCTCGCCGGGATCATCCGCAACCCGATCCAGTACAACCCCGTGCGGTACCCGGAGCGGGCGCAGGCGCGCCGCGACGTCGCCATCGACCGGATGGTCGAGACCGGCGCGCTGACCGAGGCCGAGGGGGAGTGGTGGAAGGCGGCGCCGACGACCCCGCAGTTCCACCAGTACCTGCCCAAGCCCAACGACTACTTCGCCGAGGAGGTGCGGCGGCAGCTGCTGACCTCGCCGGAGTTCGCCGTGCTCGGCGACACCGAGGACGAGCGCTACAAGTCCGTCTACCAGGGCGGGCTGAAGGTCTACACGACCTTCGACCCGGTGGCGCAGCAGCAGGCGCTGGCGGCGCGCGACGCGGTCCTGCCGCTGGAGAACGGCGTGTTCCCCCAGCCGGGCGTCAACCCCGAGACCGGCGAGCCCCGCCGGGGGTCGGCGGCCGTCGTGTCGATCGAGCCCGCGACCGGCGCGGTGCGCACGATGGTCGGCGGCCCGGGCTTCGACCACTGGAAGTACAACCTGGTCACGCAGAACCGCCGGCAGGTGGGCTCGTCGTTCAAGACCTTCGTGCTCGCCGCCCTGATGGAGCAGGGCTACTCGCCCGACGACATCATCAACGGCACGATGCCCTGCCGGTTCGCCCACGAGAACAGCGAGGGCGGCGTCTACGAGCCGGGCAACTTCGCCGACAGCGGCGGCAGCGTCGGCACCATCACGTCGCAGACCCTGGTCTCGTCCAACTGCGCCTACGTGCGGCTCGGCCTCATCGCCGGGCTGGACAACGTCGCCGACATGGCCTACCGGCTCGGCATCCCGCCCACCCGGACGACGGCCGACGGCACCGAGGTGCCGACCATCTGCGACTCGTGCCCCTCGACGCCGCTCGGTGTCGCCGACATCACGCCGCTGGAGATGGCCTCGGCCTACGCCACCATCGCCAACGACGGCGTCTACAACCGCCCGTACCTGATCGAGCGCATCGAGGACCGCGACGGCGAGGTCATCTATGCCCACACCCCGTCGCCCGAGCGGCGGATCGCCCCCGAGGTCGCCCGCCTCGTGACCCACGTGCTGATCCAGAACGTGCAGTCGGGCACGGGCACCGCCGCCCAGGTGCCCGGCCAGCAGGTGGCCGGCAAGACCGGCACGACCAACGACTACACGGACGGGTGGTTCGTGGGGTACACGCCCTCGCTGGCCACCGCCGTGTGGGTCGGCGGCCTGGGCGAGAAGTTCACGATCACGCTGGGCGGGCGCCAGATCACCGGCGGCAGCTACCCGGCCCGGATCTGGGGCGAGTTCATGCGGGCCTGGCAGCAGGGCCGCGAGCCGGTCGCCTTCCCCGCCCCGCCGGCCCGGCCGGGCGGCGAGCTGCTCGTCGTGCCCGGTGGCATCGACCTGACCCCGCCGCCGGCGCCGCCGGCACCGCCGGCACCGCCGGGCGACGAGCAGCCGGCACCGCCCCCGCCCGCCACGCCCCCGCCGCCGGGGGACGCGGGCGGCCCGGGCCCCGGCGGCGGTGGTGGCCCGGGGGCCGGTGGTCCCGGGGGCGGCGGGGGGCAGGCGCCGCCCACGACGACCCCGCCCCCGTCGGGCGAGGAGACCGAGCCCGGCGGCACCGACCCGCCCCCCGGCGACCAGACCGAGGCCACGTGATGTCCGGGGGCCAGCCGTCAGCGGATAGGGTCCGACGTCGATGAGTCGCTGGGAGTCGCTGCTCGCGGTCCAGGCCCTGGACACCCGCCTCGACCAGCTGGCCGTCAAGCGCGAGGGACTGCCGCAGCGCGCCCAGCTCACCGACGTGCGGTCCGCCCTCGCCGAGGTCGAGTCCCAGATCGCCGAGGTCGACGAGCGCCGGAACGAGCTCACCCGCAGCCAGCAGCGACTCGAGGACGAGGTGGCCTCGCTGACCGAGCGCGCCGCCCAGGCGGAGAAGCAGCTGTACTCCGGCTCGGTCACCAACCCCCGCGAGCTGCAGGCGTTGCAGGACGACGTCGCGTCGATCCGCCGGCGGATCAGCCAGCTCGAGGACGAGCAGCTGGAGATCATGGAGCTCGCCGAGCCGGTCGACGCCCGCCGGGAGGAGCTCGACGCCGAGCGGGGGCGGCTGGAGGCGGAGGTCCGCCGGCTGGAGGAGGAGCTGGCGGCCGCCGAGGCCGAGATCGACGAGGAGGCGGCCGGCGTCCGCGCCGAGCGGGAGCAGGCCGCCACCGCCGTGCCCGAGGACCTGTGGCCGGAGTACGACCGCCTGCGGGCGGCCCTCGGCGGCGTCGCCGTCGCCCGGCTGGTGAACGGCACCTGCCAGGGGTGCCACCTGCGCCTGTCCGCGGTCGAGGTCGACCGGATCCGCAAGCTGAGCCCGGACGAGCCGGTGCACTGCGAGGAGTGCGGGCGCCTGCTCGTCCGCGAGTGAGCGGCCCGCATGGTCCTCTGGTTCGCCGGCGGCGCGTTCGTCCTGGTGTGGCTGGTGTTCCGCAGCCCCGCCGTGGACTACCGCCTCGTCGTGGCCGGCGCGGTGCTGCCGCTCGTCGAGCTGCCCTTCGGCTCGCCCCGGGTGCTGCACAGCCTCACCGGGGCGGCGGCGCTGCTGGCGCTGGCCATGGTGCTGACGCCCCGCCGTCGCCTCGTGCAGCGGCGGCTGGTGGCGATCCCCATCGGGGTGTTCCTGCACCTGCTGCTCGACGGCGTGTGGGCCGACACGGACGCCTTCTGGTGGCCGTTCACCGGGGTCGCCTGGAGCGACGCCCGGCTGCCGGAGCTGGCGCGCGGCGGGGTCGACGTGGTGCTGGAGGTGGCCGGCGCCGCCGCGCTGTGGTGGTGCTGGCGGCGGTTCCGGCTGGACGAGCCCGACCGCCGGGAGCGGTTCCTGCGCACCGGCCGGCTGGACCGGGACGTGGTGGCGCCGTGAGGTCGATCAGGAGGCGGCGGTGCTGATCGTCGCCCGTCACGGGCGCACGGCGGCCAACGCCCGGGGGCTGCTGCTCGGGCGGGCCGACCCGCCGCTCGACGAGGAGGGCGTCCGGCAGGCGGACGCGCTGGCCGCCGCGTGCGCCTCGCTGGACGTGGCCACGGTCGTGTCCAGCCCGCTGGGCCGCTGCCGGCAGACGGCCGAGCGGGTGGCCGCGGCGGTCGGCGTGCCGGTCGAGGTCGACGAGCGGTGGATCGAGCTCGACTACGGCGAGCTGGACGGCCGGCCGACGTCGGAGGTGCCGGCCGAGACATGGGCGGCCTGGCGGGCCGACCTGGAGTGGTGCCCGCCCGGCGGCGAGTCGATCGCGGCGCTGGGCCGGCGGGTGCGGGCCGCGTGCGACGACCTGGTCGACGTGGCGAGGGAGCGGGACGTCGTCGTCGTCAGCCACGTGTCACCGATCAAGGCCGCGGTGGCCTGGGCGCTCGGCGTCGCCGACGACGTCGCCTGGCGCATGTGGGTGGCGCCGGGATCGGTGTCCCGGATCGGCTTCAACGGCCGCACGCCGTCGCTGCGGGCCTTCAACGACCTGGCGCACCTGGCCTGAGGCGGCAGCCGGCCCGGGGTGCCGGCGAGCGGGCGTGCCGGCGCGCCGGCGGCCTCCCCGGATCGCCGGCGGGCGCGATGAGCTTCGACGCCCAGGCCGGTCGAACCCGCAGACGTACACGAACGATCCGGGAGGAACGACGATGCCCCAGCTCGTCCCGAACCTGTGGTTCGACGGCCAGGCCGAGGAGGCCGCGAACTTCTACGTCTCGGTGTTCCCGAACTCCGAGATCCTGAAGGTGGTCCGGTACACCGAGGCGGGCCCCGGCCCCGCCGGCTCGGTGGTGACGGTCGACTTCACGCTCGACGGCGTGCGCTTCACCGCCATCAACGGCGGGCCGGAGTTCACCTTCGACGAGGCGGTCTCGTTCGCCGTCATGTGCAAGGACCAGGACGAGGTCGACCACTACTGGTCGCGACTCCTCGAGGGCGGCGGCGAGGAGGGGCCGTGCGGCTGGCTGAAGGACCGCTACGGGCTCTCCTGGCAGGTGGTCCCGGTCCGGCTGGAGGAGCTGCTCGCCGACCCCGACCCCGAGCGGGCCCGGCGGGCGACCGAGGCGATGTTCACGATGCGCAAGATCGACATCGCCGCGGTCGAGGCCGCGGCCGACGGGGTCGGCGCGGCGTAGCGGCCCTCGCCCGGCGGTCGACCGCCGCGGTTTGCGGCCCCTCCTCCGGGGCAGCCGTGCGCGGGGACCACCCCGCACGCCGACCCCGGAAGGAGCGGTCGCACCATGGACGACACGACCATCTGGATCCTGGTGATCGCCGCCCTCGCGGTGGCGGCGCTGGTCGCCTTCACGCTCGCGAGGAGGGCGGCGCACCGGCGGCGGTTGCGGGAGCGGTTCGGCCCCGAGTACGACCGGGCGGCCGAGCGCCGGGGCAGCCGGCGAGGCGCCGACGCCGAGCTGGACGAGCGGCTCGACCGCCACGACCGCCTCGACCTGCGCCCGCTCGGCCCCGAGTCCCGCGAGGCCTACGCCGCCCGCTGGGACGAGGTGCAGTCCCGCTTCGTCGACGCCCCCGAGGTGGCGGTGCGCCACGCCCAGGTGCTGCTCGACGCGGTGATGGCCGAGCGCGGCTACCCGATCGGCGACGAGCTCACGGCGCGCGTCGACCTGGTGTCGGTCGACCACCCCGAGCTGGCGGACCACTACCGTGTCGCCCACCGCCTGCACGTCGAGTCGGTCGGCGCGGGCGACGGCGCCACCGAGGCGCAGCGGCAGGCGCTCCTGCACTACCGGGCGCTGTTCGCCGAGCTGCTCGACGCCGGACGTGGCGGCGACGGCGTCGGTGACGAGCTCGTCGACCCCGTGGTCGAGGACGGCGTCGCGGAGGACCGGACCGCCGTCGGGGACGACCGGCCCCGGCACATGATCCCGCGTCGGCCCTGACCCGGCCCCCTCCTCGCCGGCCCTCGACCGGCCCGCCGTCGCGCGGACGTGCAGGGTGACGGCGGGCCGGTGCGCGTGCGGCGCGGCAGATCAGGCCGCCTCGACGCCGGTGTCACAGCACGCCCGTACCCGGGTCCCGTGCGAGCGCGTGAGGACGGCCGATCCGGCCTGACGAGCGACGAGCGCAACTGGACCGGCGATCTGGGGCGTGACCTAGAGTGCGCCACACCGAAGGGGATGGGACAGCAGGGGCGGACATGGCGATGGGGCGGGCACTGGCGGCGGTGAGCCGCGCACACGCGAGCCGGCGGCGATGGTGCGGGCGGCGCCGGCGCTGGGTCGGAGAGACGCCGTGACCGCGTCGCTCCCGGCAGGTGACCTCGCCGAGCACGACCTCGGTCGTCTCGTGATGCTCGGCAGCGGCGGGGAAGGGGACGTCTTCGCGCTGCCCGACCACCCGGGCTACGTCTACAAGCGCTACCTGACGAGCGAGACGCCCAACGGCGCGGCGCTGAGCGCCCTGATGACGCTGCGTGCCCGGATGGCGCCGGCCGATCGCTCGCTCGTCGACGACACCTGCGCGTGGCCGCTGGCGCGGGTCATGGACGGCCGCCAGCTCGTCGGGTTCGTCATGCCGGCCGCCGACCGCCGCTTCTCCCACACCGTGCGGACCGGGCCCGCCGCCGGGCGGACGATCCTCGCGGAGCTGCAGCACATCGTCTTCCGGGACCGGTCCCAGAACCTCGACCTCGACGTCCCCCGGGACCGCGTCGTGCTCCTCCAGCTCTGCCTGCGGTGGGCGGAGGTGATCGACGTCCTCCACCGCCACGACGTCGTCGTCGGGGACGTGTCGCCCCGCAACCTGCTGTGGTCCGTGGCGGGGGGACCGTCGGTGTTCTTCCTCGACTGCGACGGGTTCCGGTGCCGGGGCACGGCGTCGGTGCTCCGGCCCAAGCAGACGCCCGACTGGAACGATCCGGCGCTCGGGGCGGGGCAGTCGCCGACGATCGAGTCCGACCGCTACAAGCTGGCGCTGGTCGTCATCCGCTGCCTGGCGGCCGACCCACGGCGGCGGCCGGAGCGGCCCGCGCCGAGCGACCTCGAGCCGGCCCTGGCGGATCTCGTCGCTCGCGCGGCCGGTTCGCCGGACGAGCGCCCGACCGCCGCCGAGTGGGTCGATGCCCTGCGGAGGCTGGTCGGCGGGGGCGCATCGGCGGCTGCGGCGAGCGGGCCGGCGTCACCCCCGCGACAGGCACAGGCGACGCGCCGGCCCGCCGGTCGAGCCCCGGTCACGAAGCGCCCGGTGATCGACCTGAGCGACGCGCCGGCGCGCCGCTCCGCACCGGCCGGCTTGCCACCGACGATCGCGCCGCCGGAGCGGCCGATCCTCGACCTCACGTCACCCCACACAGAGAAGGATCAGAAGTGAGCGACGGGTTCCTGGTACTGCCGTTCTACGCCGTGTGCGACGAGTCGTCCTCGATGGCCGACGAGGTCGACACGGTGAACACCAGCCTCAAGGAGCTGCACAGCGAGATCGTCACGCAGCCGGTCATCGCGGACAAGACGCGGTTCGCGCTGATCGGGTTCAGCACCGAGGCGCGGGAGCTCCTCCGCCTCTCCGACCTCTCGACGGTCAGCTCGATGCCGGGCATCGTGGCCGACGGCCTGACCGCCTACGGGCGGGTGTTCTCGCTGCTGCGCGACGTCATCGAGCGCGACGTCCGCAACCTCAAGAACGACGGTCTCCGGGTCTACCGGCCGACGGTCTTCTTCCTGAGCGACGGGCTGCCGACCGACCCCGACGAGTGGCCCGAGGAGCACGCCCGGCTGGTCGACCAGAGCTGGACCTACCGCCCGAACATCATCGCCTTCGGCATCGGTCAGGCCGACGCCCAGACGATCGGCCAGGTGGCGACGCTCAAGGCCTACATGGTGAACGACGGCGTCAACCCGGCGGCCGCGCTCCAGGAGTGGGCACGATCGCTGACCAAGTCGATCGTGGCATCGGCGAGCGCCACCGAGGACGGCCAGGTGCGCCTCGTCGTCCCCCCGCCGCCGGAGGGCTTCACCGAGGTCCAGCTCGACGAGCTGTGATGCGCGATCGGACCAACGCCTTCGAGGGCTGGCCGTACGACGACGTGCCGCCCCCTGCGGACCGGACGCTGCCCCCACCGCCGCCACCGCCGCCGTCGGTCGCGGCGCCGGTGGTGCCCGACGTCGTGGGCGAGCCGTCCCGTGCCGCCCAGGCGCCCTGGTGCCTCGGGGTGGCGCCGGTCGACCAACCGGTCGGCCTGGCGCTGCCGCCCGACACGGTGCTCGACGGCGGGTCGGTCGCGCATCGGGATGCAGGGATCACGTGCGAGGTCCGCCTGGTGTCGGCCCGGGGTGCGAGCCACCGCTGCTACGCGGAGCCCCGGCAGGACCACGCCGGCGTCCACGTCGTCGACGGGTGGATCCTCGCCGCGGTGGCCGACGGCGCCGGATCCGAGCCGTTGTCCCACGTCGGCGCCCGGCTCGCGGTCGAGGTCGCCTTGGAGCGGCTGGCCCTCGCCGTGCAGGACCGCGAGGACGACGACCTGCCGCGGAGCCCCGCGCGGCTCCTCCCGACGGAGCTGGTGGACGGCCTGCTGCGCGACGTGGCGACGGTCATGTGCGAGCGCGCTCGGCGGGAGCTGGCGTCCAGGGTCGAGCCGCGTCGGCTGAGCACGACCCTGTGCGTGGCGGCCGTCTCGCCGCCGGATCCGAAGGGTCGCCTCATCTCCTCCGTGTGGCGGATCGGCGACAGCACCGCCTACGTGCTCGACGACGACCGGCTGGTCCCGGTGTTCGGCGAGCGGGGCACGGGCGAGCTCGTCTCGTCGGCGACGGATGCGCTGCCGATGTCGACCACGCCGGAGCGCAAGGACGGGACGATCACCGCCGACAACCCGCTGTTCCTCGTGACCGACGGCCTGGCGATGCCGCTCGGTGACGGGTCCGGCGAGGTGGGGCGCTACCTCGCCGAGCGCTGGCAGGAGCCGCCCGACCCGCTGACGTTCCTGGTCCAGTCCCAGTTCCACCGCAAGAGCTTCGACGACGACCGGTCGGTCGTCGGCATCTGGGCCCGCTGAGGCCGGCACACCGTGGACGAGCCGATCGACGTCTCGGCGCTCGGCGCGCTGACCAAGCTCGACGAGGGCGGCGAGGGGGTGGTGTACCGCTGCGGCCGGCACCCCGACCTCGTCCTCAAGCGCTGGCACCGGCCGCAGCCGAGCATCGGACGGACCCTTCAGCGCCTCGACGAGCGGTTGCGGCACCTGCCCGCCGACCAGCTCGCCTACGTGCGGTCCCGGATGGTCCTGCCCCGCCGGCTCGTCGTCGAGCGGGGATCGGTCGTCGGCTTCCTGATGCCCCGCGTGCCCGACGAGTTCTACGCGGAGTCCGACCAGGGCAAGCGGTTCCTCGTCGAGCTGCAGCACCTGGTCTACGCGGGCACGCCGAAGGTGCGCACGCTCGGCCTGCCGCGCGTCACCCTCGACGACCGCCTCGAGCTGCTCCGGCAGTGGACGACGGTGGTCGCCTTCCTGCACGCCATCGGCGTCGTCGTCGGTGACATCTCCGAGCGCAACCTGCTGTGGACCCTGTCGCCCGAGCCTCGCGCCCTGTTCATCGACTGCGACGCGATGCGCATCGAGGGCGAGGTCGACGAGCGGGCCGCCGTGCAGGCGCCGGACTTCCGCGACCCCGCGGCGGAGCGCGCGCTCACCAGGGCCAGCGACTCGTACAAGCTCGGCCTGGTGGTCACGCGGGTGCTGACCGGCGATTTCCACGCCACGCTCGACGCCCGGGTGCCGGACGATCCCACCGGGCGGTACGACGCCGCGGCGCTGAACGCCGTGATCGCCCGCACGCGACTGGGCGACGCGGCATCACGGCCGACGGCGGACGAGTGGCTGGCCGCCCTGGGCGGGTCGCTGGTGAGCGTCGGGCCGATCGGGCTGCGGCACCTGGTCGCCAGCGCGTTCCGCGACGGCGACTGGGAGCGGGTGCTGGCGGTCGCCGCCCAGGATCCGCAGCGGGCGCCACGGCGAGCCGTCACGCGGGCGCTCGCGCACCTCGCCCTGGAGCAGCCGGTCGAGGTCGTGGCGGCCGAGATCGCCGGCTCCGTGCTGCGCGTCCGGTTCCGCTGGCCGCCGGCGGGCGTGATCGACGAGGTGCGGGTCCGGATCCGCCACGGCGGGTCCGACGACGTGCAGGTCGTGCCCCGGCCGGCCGGCCCCGTCGGTCACCTCGAGGTCCTGCTCGACGCCGCCGAGTCGTCCGACGTCCAGGTGCTGCTCGAACCCTCGTCGTCGCGGCTGGAGGGCGCACTCCTCCCGCTCCCCGACACGGTGTGCGTCCCCGTCGCCCTGCCCACCACGTGAAGGAAGGACATGCCTGAGTCTTCGTCGACCTCCCCGACCTCGACGGCGGACGAGCTCCGCCGCTTGGCCGACCACCCCCTCCTCGGGCACCGCAGCGACCAGCTCCGCGCCCTCGCCGACGACCTCGCCGACGTCGACCGGCTGCAGCGCTGGGTCGACGTCGACCTGTTCGCCGCCTTCGAGGTGAGCACGGACGACGACGTCCCGCTGCCCGACGAGACGTCCCGCACGCTGCGGTGGCTCGAGGCGGCGCGCGGCGTCCTCATCTTCTTCCCGCTGGTCGTCACCTGGGCGGGGGTGGCCTCGGCGGCGACGGGCTACGCCCGCCTGATCGACGTCGACCCCGAGGCCGCCTCCACCTCGTTCCTCGCGCTGTGGGAGAGCGGCTTCGACGGCCACGCACCCCTCGGGCTGACCCTCTGGCGCGTGGCGATCCTCGACGTGATGTTCATCGTGTGCCTGATCGCCGCGTCGCTGGTGGCCGGCCGCCTGCGCAACCGTCGTGAACGCCGGCTCCACGAGGAGGCCCGGTCGCTGCGGGCCGAGCTGGCGTCGGTGCTGGTGGACGTCGGCCTCCGGCTGGGCGAGGTCCGCCTGTCGTCGCCGGCCCGCTTCCAGGCGGAGCTGTCGAAGTCGGCCGAGCTCATGGCGACGTGGCACGAGAAGGCGGTGGCGGCGACCGAACCGACGGCCGCGGCGGCGCTGGAGCTGAGCACGGCGAGCCGGGAGCTCGTCGGCACCATCGAGACCGTGCGGGCGGCCAACGCGACGATGGGCGACCAGATCGACGCCCTGACCGCCCAGGTGAAGGAGTTGACCGAGAGCGAGGCCCAGCTCCGGGACCGGCTCGACACGCTCTTCGCCGACCACGCCGCGGTGCAGGAGGAGAGCAGGAGGACCCGGGCCTCGCTGGAGCAGGTCGTCACCTCGACGGGCCAGCTCCTCCAGGCGCTGGAGCAGGAGGCGCAGCGGTCGAGCTCGGCCGCGACGTCGGCCCTGGAGGAGAGCCGTCGGATCGTGGAGCTGGCCGAGGCGGCGCGGGACGCGCAGGCCAACCTGACCTCCGCGGTCGAGAAGCTCGTGGTGCAGGTGGGCGACGCGACCGCCGCGATCACCGGCGTGAGCACGAGCCTGCAGTCCGCCGGCTCGGCCTTCGAGACCACCGTGTCGTCGACGAGCGATGCGCTCGGCCGGGCGAGCGCGGCGCTGGAGGCCTCGGTGTCGTCCACGGGCGAGGCGCTCGGCCGTGCCAGCGCGGCGATCGAGGGTGCGGCGGCGAGCGAGCAGTCGGTCGCGGAGCACCTGCGGAAGGCGAGCGCCAGCGTCGAGTTCAGCATGGGCACGGTGCGTGAGGACCTGGAGGCGCTCGGGGCGCTGGTCGGCCAGCTGGTCGAGTCCTTCCGGCAGCTCGCGGAGGAGATCGAGCGACTCCGCGACGCCGAGCCGCCGGCAGCATGAGGCAGCAGCGCGAGCACACCGACGTCGTCTCCCTCGCCGGCTGGCTGTTCGCCGACCTGCTCCTCGCCCTGGTGGTGGTGACCCTGGCGTCGGGGGCGGGCCGGTCGCCGGGGTCGGGGTCCGAGGGTGCGGGCGACGAACCGGAGCGGGTGACGACGACCGAGACCACGACGACGACCGTCCAGCCGGAGGGCGTCGAGCCGACGCCGTTCACGTTCGAGGTCGCCGGTGACTACGGCGTGCTGACGGGCCCCGACGGTCCCGCCAAGGACGCCGAGCGGGAGCGGGTCATCGGCGAGATCCGGTCGAACTTCGAGGCGGCGGGGGTGACGACCCGGCGGGTCGGGTTCGTCCTGACGTTCGGGGTGCACGCCAGCCCCGGCGAGGGCACGGCGCTCGCCCGCCTCTACAACGACCTGCTGCGGGCCGCCCAACCGCAGATGTTCGAGGGGGCGACGATGCGGGACTTCTGGAGCTCGGCCGGCCCGACCGGTGTCGCCCGGTTCGAGGTCTACTTCATGCGGTGATGTGCGGGGCGCCTCGTGCGGGCGGTCGAGGTGATCACTCGGCCGCGGCGGGGTGGCCGGTGACGATCGGCGCGTTGACGACCGCCTGGACGGCCTCGGGGTCGGTGAGGCGGGCGAGCAGGATCGAGTCGGCGAGCCAGTCGGGGATGCAGTTCGCGAACTTCAGGCCGTCCGTGGCCTCCTCGGCGAGGTCGAGGAGCTCGTCGACGGGGGTCGTGAGGTCGAGCGCCGCCCGCACGTCGGGCGCGGTGGTGTCGTCGGGGAGTCGGATCGACAGGTTGTCGATGGCCCCGGTCGAGCGGCGGCCGAGCCGGGCGGCGAGCTCGAGGTTTGCTCGCAGGCCGGCGAACGTCCACCACTGGGTGGCGCCGTCGGGCCGGCGCCGGAGGTAGGTCGCGCCGTCGGCTCGCAGCCCGGGGAACTCGTCACGGGCCTCGTCGAGTGCGGTCGCGGCTCGCCGGGAGAGGGGCACGCCGGGATCGTCGCCGGCCAGCACCGCGCCGATGGAGCGGCTCAGCTCGTTCGAGAGCACCTGCGTCGTGCCCTGGTAGCGGATCCGGCCCTTCCGGTCGGTCAGCTCGACGTGCACCCGCCGGCGACGCCAGTCGACCTCCAGGATCCGCCAGCCCCGGCCGCCGAGCAGCAGCACGGGTGGGCCGTCGCGGGTCTGGAACGCCGCGGCGATGCCGAGGTCGTGGACGTGGCCGACCTCGCGTCGCCCCGCCAGCACCGTGAACACGGGTGGCGTGGTGAACACCGACGTCAGGTCGATGAAGTTGCGCCGGCCGAGCTCGAGGTCCGCCTGGCGGCCGATCGACAGCATCCCGCCGTCGGCGTGGAGGTAGCCGTGGGCGACCAGGTGCTCGACCACCGCGTCGTCCAGCAGCGCCACGTCGGGGCCGAACACCGGTGGGTCGCCGAGCCACTCGGTCCACGTGCGGCCGCCGACGGCGCCCTCCTGCAGGGCGAGCGCCAGCAGCTGGTGGGCGAGCAGGTGAGCGGGCATGGGCGGCGGCGTGACCGGCTCGACGTAGCCGGCGCGCCACAGGCGGGTGATGCCGCACGCCTGCACGAGGGATTCCTCGCGGGTCGCCAGGAACAGCGTGTTGCTCGTCGCGCCCGCTCGGCGGCCGCTGCGTCCGAGCCGCTGCAGGAACGACGCCACCGACGACGGCGCGTCGATCTGGATGACCCGATCGAGGTCGCCGACGTCGATGCCCAGCTCGAGCGCGCTGGTGGCGACGATGACGCAGTCGCTGCCCTCGGCGAAGGCGTGCTCCGCCTGCCGGCGCTGCTCCTGGCTGAGGGAGGCGTGCGTGACGAAGGTGGTCACGTCCTTGGCTCGCAGCTCGCTCGTCAACCTCTCGGCCCGGGAGCGGCTGTCGACGAACACCAGGCGCTTCTCGCCGTGGTGCAGGCCCGCGATGACGGTGGCCGCGTTGTCGAGGGTGCCCACGTAGTCGATCGCGACCTCCGGCGTGGCGCGCGGCCCCGCGGGCGGGGCGACGACGACGCGGCGACCGGTCGCGCCAGGGGTGAGCCAGGCCAGCAGGTCGTCGGGGTTGCCGACGGTGGCCGACAGGCCGATGCGCTGGAGCGGTCGGCCGGCGAGCCGTTCGAGCCGGGCGAGGACCGCGAGCAGGTGCCAGCCGCGGTCGTCGCCGGCGAAGGCGTGGACCTCGTCGACGATGACGGCACGCAGGTCGGCGAAGGTCACCTCGGCGTCGACCCGGGTCGACATGAGCATCGCTTCGAGCGACTCGGGCGTCGTGAGCAGGAGGTCGGGCGGTTCGACCAGCAGCCGCCGTCGCTGGCCGGCGCCGACGTCGCCGTGCCAGAGGCCGGCCCGGTGCCCGGTGAACGCGAGGTAGCGCTCGAGCCGGGGGTGCAGGTTGTTGAGCAGCGCCCGCAGGGGACAGAGGTACAGCGTGCTGAGCGGGCGCCACCGCTCGGTCGCCAGGCGGCTCAGCACCGGGAAGACGCCCGCCTCGGTCTTGCCGCCGGCGGTGGGGGCGAGCAGCAGGCAGTGCGCGCCGTCGAGCACCGGATCGATCGCCGCGGCCTGCAGTGGCCGGAGGTCGCGCCACCCCAGGCTGTTGACGATGTGGTGCTGCAGCGACGGGTGCAGCCGATCGAACCCGCTCGTCACGTCCTGTGGTGTCTTACGGCGAGCCGGAGACACACACCGAGATGCGTCGCCCGGCGACGTCAGTCGAGTGGCACGAGCGGTTGGAAACGCGCATCGGAGAAGGGACGGTAGCCCTCCGGTTGGCGAGCATCCATCCGGCACAGGACGCGCAGGTGCGGGGCGGTGTCTGCGTCGTTGACATGCTCGACGATCACGTCGGGGTCGTGCCCGTTCAGGTGCCGGAGATCGTGGACGTGGTCGACGAGGTAGTCGGGAACGTAGCCAACCGGGAGCTCGTCGTCCCTGTGAAGGAGGAGTGCTTGCGGGTTGTAGGGGTTCTCCCTGTCATCGACCAGACGGAGTAGCTCACCAGGAGAGAGGTCCTCGATCGCCTCGGCTGCACCGGTGACGTGACGGATGCCACGGACGAAGAAGAGGGTGGTGATCCTTCCGTCAGGGGTGGGGCGCGGGGGAGCGAAGACCTCGATGCGATCGGTCGCCCGCCGCCCGCCGGTTCGAGCCATCACCTCGAACGGATCAGCGTCTCGACTGAGGTCAGCGCGCCGGGCCAACAGGTCGAACTCCGGGCGATGCCGAGGCATCACACGGTTTGCGAACACCGGAAAGAGCGTGCGGCTCTCGTACCGTCCGTACAGGTCTGGCAACCCGGGCAGCGGCTCGAAGTCGGGCAAGCGCTCTGCCAGCTTCAGGTAGCGGAACGAGTACGCCTCGCCATCACCCCGTCGCTGTCGACGCAACAGCCCGATGGGGTGGATCGGTCCCTCAGGTGAACGCCACGACACGTAGAGGCGCAGCTCCTCCACGGTGCCGCTGTGGGTGGTCATAAGTCCATGGTATGGAGTCGCGCCGACAG
>ERZ777003.619-NODE-619-length-66481-cov-15.298949_pt1 | contig 66481 bp, 52 predicted proteins | sample MGYA00374956_ERZ777003 | MGnify/ENA primary metagenome ERZ777003 (study PRJEB29302, sample SAMN06268252) | bioreactor metagenome | isolation source: Joint BioEnergy Institute, California, USA | place: USA:Joint BioEnergy Institute, California, USA | collected...
AGGCTGCGTTTTTCTCGCTGCGCCCCCCCTTGCCAATGTTCGATGAAGCTCTAAATACAGTGGTGTCTTGGGCCGACCTCCGAACCCACGCTCGGACGGCGGCTCGTCGAACGTCTCGCCGTTCGGCGCGCTCGCCGATCCGACACGCCGCGCCATCCTCAAGCTGCTGCGCTCGGGCTCGAAGACGGCGGGCGAGATCGCCGAGGCGTTCTCGCTCACGAAGCCGACGCTCTCGCACCACTTCCGGGTGTTGCGCATGGCCGGCCTCGTGCGCGCCGAGCGGCGCGGGACCAACATCGTCTACACGCTCCAGACGAACGTGCTCGAGGACCTCGCGACGGAGCTGCTCGATCTCGCGGCGCCCGTCCTCGGCGGCGAGGGACGGAGCGCGCGATCCCAAGGCACGGCGAGGACGAAGCGACGAGCGACCACTTGAGAGGCAGGATGCAGCGACGAAGGCGATCGAGCGACGGTGAGACCAAGGGGTGGGACCTCGTGTCCCTCCTCTCCATCGGTACGGCGGCGGCCGTGACGGCGGCCGTCTACCAGCGCCTCCCCGATCCATTGCCGACGCACTTCGATCTCGAGGGCAACGCCGACGGCTGGACGCCGCGCGCCCTCGGCGCATGGCTCCTCCCGGGGCTCGCTCTTCTTCTCTGGGCGGCGATCCGTCTCGGCCCCCGCATCTTGCCGGCGAGCGACCGCGCGCGGCTCCGGCCGAGCACGACCGCGCTCGTCGCGATGATGACGGCGTGCTTCATGGCCGCTTTGCACGTCGTCGTCCTCGGCGCCGCTCTCGTCCCGACGCTGTCGGTCACGAAGCTCGTCTTCGGGCTCGTCGGCGCGCTCCTCGTCGGGCTGGGGCTCGTCCTCCCGCGCGTACGTCGCAACCCGCTCATCGGTGTGCGCACGGCCTTCACGCTGAGGGACGACGAGATCTGGGCGCGCACGCAGCGGGTCGGCGGATACGCGATGGTCATCGCGGGCGTCGTCGGCGGGACCGCCGGCGCCACGGGCGGTCCGAGGGGGGCGGTCTTCGCGACGGGCTGCTTCGTGATGGCGGGCCTCGTCCCCGCCGTCCACTCGCTCCTCCTCGCGCGTCGCGCGGAGGCCGAGCGCGACCGATCCTCGTGACGGGTCGTGGGGCGCCCGGGACGTGGTAAGAGAGTCGCGTGAAGTTGATCGTCCTTCGGACGGGGGACGCCGTGGCCCCGGTCGCGGCTCGACGCGGCGAGTTCTTCTCGTGGATCCGGCGCGAAGCCGAGAGCGTCTGGAACGGCGAGTGGGCCGAGCACGACGTCCGCGATCTCGACGCGCCGTTGCCTTCGCCCTCGGACGCGCGAGGGTTCATCATCACCGGCTCGAGCAGCAGCGTGACCGAGCGCGCGCCGTGGATGCTCCGCGCCGAGGAGCTCGTCCGGCGCATCGTGGCCGCGAAGGTGCCGCTGCTCGGGATCTGCTTCGGCCACCAGCTCGTGGCGGAGGCGCTCGGCGGCAAGGTGGCGAAGAACCCCCACGGCCGCGAGATCGGGACCGTGGAGGTCCGCGTGAAGGACGAATCCGACCCGATCCTCCGCGGCCTGCCTTCGAGGTTCCACGCGAACTATTCGCACGTCGACGCCGTCGTCACGCTGCCGCCGGGGGCGCGCGTGCTCGGCGCGACGGATCGCGACCCGCACGCGATGTACGCCGTCGGCGAGACGACTCGGGGCGTGCAGTTCCACCCCGAGTTCGACGGAGACGTCATGCGTGGCTACGTCGAGGCGCGCGCGCATCTCATCGCGGCCGAGGGCCTCGACCCGGACGCCATCCACGCCGGCGCCGTGGACGCGCCCCACGGCGCGGAGACGCTGCGCAACTTCATTCGTCACGTGGTGCTGTGATGAAGGGCGCGGGGGTGGCGAAGCGCGGCCGGGCGATGGGCGTGCGGGCCTCGTCCGTGCTCGCCCTCGCGTGGGGATGTGCGCTCGCCCCCGCGTGCTCGCGCACGGAGCTCGCGCTGGCGAGCGAGCCGTTCACGATCGGAGAAGGGAGGCTCCGTCTCGAGTTCGCCGGAGACGGCGGGCACATCGTCCTCACCCGCGACGGTCAGGCGCTGCTCACCCTCGACCGGCGCGCGTTCGAGCTGGGCGTCGTCGACGAGCTTCTGCCCGATCGGAGCTGGGATCCGTGGGACGTCGAGCGCATCGGGGACGCCGAGTCCGGCGTGCGGTTCCTCGCACCCGTCGCGTCCTCCGCCGTACACGTGGCCGAGAACGAGGCGGAGGTGCAGCTCGACTACGGCGCCGGCGTCACGGCGCGGCTCGCCGTCGCGGCCGCCGGCCCGGCACGCTTCACGTTCGCCTTCGTCGCGAACGAGTCCGGACCGGGGCGTCCGGCGGTGGCGCTCGCACGCGTCCGCGTGCGCACGACGAACGATCCGCGCGAGGGATTCTACGGGCTCGGCGAGCAGGTCGACTCCGTCGACAACCGCGGCAAGCTCCGCGCGATGCAGCTCGAGCCCGACGGCGAGGTCGAGAGCGGCAACAACGAGGCGCACGTGCCGGTCCCGCTGGTCATCGGCACGCGCGGCTGGGGGATGTTCGTCGCCAGCCAGCGCGTCGGCGTCTTCGACGTCGCGCGGAAGGATCCGTCGGCGGTCGAGGCGACCTTCGCCGTCGCCCCCACGAAAGGCGAGGCACGCGCCGACGCGCTGCGGGTCGATCTCTTCGCGGGCGACGCTCCTCTCGATCTCTACCGCGAATACTTCGCCGCCTCGGGAGCGCCGCGCCTCCCTCCCGCGTGGGCGCTCGGCCCGTGGATCTGGCGTGACGAGAGCAGGGATCAGGCGGAGGTCGAGGACGACATCGCCAAGATCCGCGAGCTCGATCTTGCGACGTCCGGCATCTGGATCGATCGCCCGTACGCGCGAGCGGTGAACACGTTCGACTTCGATGCGACGCGCTTCCCGGATCCCGAGCGGCTCGTCGAGCGCGCACATGCGGCCGGCCTTCGCGTCGCGCTCTGGAGCGCGCCGTACCTCGAGCCAGCCGCCGAGCCGATGGTGAGCGAGGCAAAGTCGCGCGGCTTCTTCCCGATCGAGTCGGGCCCGCTGCTCAACCACTGGAGCCCGCCCATCGACTTCACGAGCCCGGACGCGTCGGCGTTCTGGCGCGCGCTCGTCCGGCGCTACACGGCGCTCGGCATCGACGGCTTCAAGCTCGACTACGGCGAGGACCTCGTCCCCTCGGTCGCGGGCAAGCGCAACGTGTGGCGCTTCTTCGACGGCTCCGACGAGCGGACGATGCATCACCGCTACTCGGGCCTCTACCATCGCGCGTACATCGACGCGGCCACCGGATGGGAGCCCACGAGGCCGGTGCCCGCGGACGTCGAGCATCCGTTCGTGCTCGTCCGAGCCGCGCACTGGGGAGAGCAGGCGCTCGGTGTCGTCGTGTGGCCCGGCGACATGGACGCGACGTTCACGCGTCACAAGGAGAAGTTCGTCGGACGCGACGGCAAGGAGGTCACCGGCGTCGGCGGTCTGCCCGCGACGATCGTGATGGGGCTCAGCCTCTCCGCGTCGGGCTTTCCGTTCTTCGCCGCGGACACCGGCGGGTACCGCCACAGCCCGCCGGACAAGGAGCTGTTCGTCCGCTGGGTGCAGCAGACGGCGCTCTCCACCGTGATGGAAGTCGGCGACGGCTCGAGCCAGCCGCCGTGGGTGTCGACGCCCGAGAACGGCCGCGACGAGGAGTCGCTCGCGATCTACCGCACGTACGCGCGGCTCCACCTGCGGCTCTTCCCGTACGTGTGGACGTACGCGCAGCGGATGCTCGTCGACGGGCGCCCGATCCAGCGCCCGCTCGGGCTCGCGCATCCCGAGCTCGGCGTGCACCCCGACGACGAGTACCTGTTGGGTGACGAGCTCCTCGTCGCGCCCGTCGTGACGCGCGGCCAGACGCGCCGGCGGCTCGTCGCGCCCGCAGGGACGTGGATCGACTTCTGGGACGGCGTCGCGTGGTCACCGGACGCGCGCGGCGAGATCGAGGTCGACGCGCCGCTCGCGAAGCTCCCGCTCTTCCTGCGGCAGGGCGCGATCGTCCCCATGCTCCGGCCGACGATCGACACGCTCGCGCCCGCGACCGATCCGAACGTCGACTCTTTCGCGAACGACGCTGGCCCGCTCTGGGCGTTGATCGCGCCCGGCCCTCCGCGTGCGTTCGAGCTCTGGGACGGCGCACGCGTGGCAAGGACGGGCGTCGACGCCTACGAGGTGACCGACGGCCTCGTCTTCCGCCGCGGCTTCGTCCTCGAGATCCTCGCCTCGCGCGAACCGATGGAGGTCGCACGCAACGACGAGCCCCTCCCGCGCATCGCGACGCTCGAGGAGCTCGACTCGTCGGAGGCGGGGTGGACGTGGGCCAGCGGGAGGCTCTACGTGAAGGTCCCTGCAGGCGCTGCGCGCGTGGTGGTGCGCTGAAAGAGAGACCTCAGTCCTCAGTCCTCAGCGGTGCGAACGGCGCCGCCCTCGAAGACTGCCACCGCGCGTGTTCTCGTCAGCGAGTCGCCGCGGGATTGCGGACTGGGCGATCCGGTTCATCGTACGTAGCCAGAGTCTCCGTATCCGCACCGGAGGACAGAACCGAGAACGCCGAGGACCGAGGACTGACTACTCCCGCGTCCTCAAGTACCCCGAGCACAAGAACCCGTAGATCTGCTCCACGATCGCATCCTCCGGGTAATCGAGCCCGCGCATCGTCACCTGGTAGAGGATCTCCTTCACCGCGCCGAGCGTCATGATCGCGAACATGCGCGTGTCGCCCGGGGCGACGATGCCGCGTGCTTGGCCGTCGGCGAGCGAGGACTCGAGGAGCTTCTCGCTCTCTTCGTAGAAGGAGAGGAGCTTGCGATCGAACGCGGGATCGAGGCCGACGGCGTCGGACAGGAGGATCTTCGTCGTGGCGGGATCCTCGAGCAGCGTGTGCACGATCGCGCGGATGTTGTCGCGGACCTGCTCGCCCACGCTTCGGGTCGGGTGCTCCGTGTCCACGCGGACGACCGCCATGCCGAGGCGCGCGAAGGTCCGGTCGACGATCTCCTCGAAGATGGCGCGCTTGTCTTCGAAGTAGAGGTAGAAGGTGCCGCGCGCGACTCCGGCGGCCGAGACGATGTCGTCGATCTTCGCGGCGTGGTAGCCGTACTTCGCGAAGACGTCACGCGCGTGGGTGAGGATTTGTTGGCGGCGCTCGGACTTGTCCACGGCTCGGGGGGTGTCAGGCTCGTGACGGGAGCCACTCGTCACGTCCGAGTATCACACTCCTTCGCGTCCAACCGCATGGTCTAGCGAGCGAGGGAGCCGGCCGTGGGAGCCGAGCGCGAGCGGGTCGGCGGTCGCGCTCCAGCGGCTCTCGGCGAGCCGAGGCGGCCGAAGGCGGGCGCTCGAGCTGAGGGCCCGAGCCTGGTCCATGGCGGACCTCCATCATGGATCGCCGAGTACCCAGCCGCTCCCCGGGTCCTGGTGGGGACCGGGGGGTGCCGGACGCCCCTCCACCCCCGCCGTCGAAAATCCCCGCTTTCGGCAGAGCGACACGGCGGCCGAGAAAGCGTATGCTCATCCGGTCGGTTACCGAGCACTGGCGTATTTTGTGCTCGCTGAAAAATTCGTGGTGGCGATGGCCGAGCCCGGAGCGCCCAAACCCTCGTATGCGCATCAAGAAGGAGCAGGGAAGCTCTCTTCTCGCATCGAGCCGCGCGCCGCCGCCCAGCCGCCGGCCGTCGCCCGTACGGCGCCTTCGCGCAACCCGAAGGCGCCGCTGCCTCCGCGCGTTTCTCAGGCCGATGCGGCCGAGGCCGTGAAGGCGTTCTCGAGCGGCGTCATCGACACGATCGAGCCCGAGTCGGTGCATACGAAAGTGGCGAGCCCGACGAACGCCCCGCCGGCGCTCCCGTCACGACCGGCGAGCGCCGAGGCCGAGAGCGTCGGCGGGATGCCGAAGGAGTTCGAGAAGGCGCTCGAGCAGCTCCAGCGCCGCCGCGAGGCGAGCAGCGGAGTCGTTCCGCCTCCGCCGACGAGCTCGATGAGAGCGGTCGATTTCGAGAGCGCGCTCGCCCAGCTCCAGCGTCAGCGTGAGACGGGGGCGCCCGCTCCTCCGCCTCCGCCGTCGAGCAGGAAGTCGCTGAGCGGCGTCTCCCCGTCGGACCATCTCTCCGATGCCTCGCGCCCGAAGATGGCGAGCATCCCGAGCGTGAAGGATCTCGGCAAGGATCTGAAGCCGCTCGTCTCGCCGTCGCCGAGCGAGCGCCCGCCGGCGCCGCAGCCGGGAGTGAACAGCATCACGGCGCCGCTCGCATCGATGGGCCTCAAGCCGGGTGGGAGCTCGCTCGCGCCGAGCCGCGCGCCGTCTCCGTTGGCCGTCGTCAGCGGCGCATCGCTCCGTCTGAGCATGCCGGACAAGACGAGCCCGATGGCGCAGCGCCCGCTCCCTCCGGCCACGGCCGAATCGTCGCCGCTCGCGCTGCCGCTCCCGACGCCGTCGTCGCGGTCCGTGCCGCCGGCGCCGCTCAGCAGTCGTCCGCCTGCGGGGCGAACGCCGTCGCCCGCCGCTGGCGGGTCGACCTCTCCGTACGAGCGCGCGTTCCGTCAGTGGTCGTCGCCGTCGATCGTGCCTCTCGACGATCCCTCCTCGTCCGAGCCGGTCACGTATCAGGTCTACACGGCGGAGGACGTGGCGAGGGGACGGGGGCCGATGCGCAGCATGGCGGCCGTCCCCGTGCGGCCGAAGGAGAGCCTCGCGAAGCGAATCGGTCTCGCGGCGATCGGCATCGTCGTCGTCGCGCTCACCGCCGCCGCCGTCATCGCGGTCTCCACGGAGGAGCCCAAGCGCTCGACGACGAGCGCGTCGACCGCGTCGGCGGCGTCGACGGAGGAGCCGGCGGAGGCTCCGCCCGACGAGCCTGCGCCGATTCCCTCCGTGATCACGATCGGCGATCCGATCGACGACGTCGATGAGCCGGAGCCGGCGCCGAAGGCTGCATCGCCGACGCCGAAGGCTGCATCGCCGGCGCCGAAGGCTGCCTCGCCGACGCCGACCCCGAGCACGCCGGCCGCGACCAACACGCCCTCGCCGAAGCCGAAGGCGAAGGCCGGGGCGCCGGCGCCGCCGGCGAGCCTCAAGGCGATCGCGCCGCCGCCGAACCCGTACGGAAACTGAGCGGACGGCGCTTCGCGGCCGGATCGCGCATCACGTCCGGGCTTCTCGACTGACATCGATGTCAGTCGAACGTGGCCGAGCGGCGAGCGACCGTCTGCGGTCGTGTGGGATGACGCACGATCGCGCGGAACTTACGCGGGATTTTCGGCCGCAGGGCGGAGCGAAATTGTTTACCCGGCCCATCCGAAAGCCGTTAGCCTGACTGAACTGACGTGTCAGTCCACTGCCTCGCACGGGTGGTGGCTTCCTCCGATTCGTCGCCCCGGAGCGCCCAAAGATGAACAAGCCCTTCCTCGCGATCGGAATGGACGTCGGCTCGACCACGGTGAAGGCCACCGTCGTCGATCCCGACTCGAAAGCCATTCTTTGGAGCGACTACCAGCGTCACCACACGAAGCAGCCGGAGAAGTGTCTCGAGATGCTCGAGACGATCCTCGCGGCGTTCCCCGATCACCCGAAGGACGGCTGGCGCATCTTCCTCACGGGCTCGGGGTCGGCGCCGCTCGCGCCGGTGACGGGCGGCAAGTTCGTGCAGGAGGTCAACGCCGTCACGCTCGCCGTCGAGCAGCTGCACCCCGACGTGCTCAGCGTCATCGAGCTCGGCGGGCAGGACGCGAAGATCATCATGTTCAAGCCGGACGAGAAGACCGGCGAGAAGACGGCGATCGCGTCGATGAACGACAAGTGCGCGTCCGGCACGGGCGCCACCATCGACAAGTGCTTCCTCAAGGTCAACGCGCCGCCGGAGCTCGTCACGACGCTCCGCTTCGACGCCACGAAGCTCCATCACGTCGCCGCGAAGTGCGGGGTCTTCGCCGAGACGGACATCGTCAACTTGATCAAGAGCGGCATCCCCTCGACGGAGGTCCTCTGCTCGCTCGCCGACGCGATCGTGATGCAGAACCTGTCCGTCCTCACGCGCGGCAACACGCTCAAGCCGCGCGTGCTCCTGCTCGGCGGCCCGAACACGTATCTGCCGTTCTTGCAGGACTGCTGGCGCCTGCGCATCCCGCAGATCTGGGAGGAGCGCGGCTTCCAGTACCCGAAGGACGTCCCGATCGAAGAGCTCGTCTTCGTCCCGGACAATTCGCAGTACTACGCCGCGTACGGCGCGGTCATGTACGGCCTCCACGAGCCCGCCGAGGTCGGCTGGCTGAAGGCGGATCTCGTCGAGCTGCGCGAGTACATCACGACGGGTCGCAAGGCGCGCCTCGGCGAGAGCGCGGGCCCGCCGCTGTCGAAGTCCGAGCAGGAGCTCGAGGAGTTCCGCCAGCTCTACAAGATCCCGAAGTTCGAGCCCGCGAAGTTCGAGCCCGGACAGAAGGTCCGCGCGGTCATCGGCCTCGACGGAGGATCGACGTCGAGCAAGGCGGTCCTCGTCGACTACGACACGGGCAAGATCCTCGCGAAGGGCTACCAGCTCTCGAAGGGCAACCCGATCCAGGACACGAAGGAGCTGCTCGCGCAGCTCAAAGCCTTCGTCGTCGATCAGGGCGCCGAGCTCGAGTGCATGGGCTTCGGCGCGACGGGCTACGCGGCCGACGTCCTCGAGGAGTGCGTGAAGAGCGACGTCAACGTCGTCGAGACCGTCGCGCACATGATGAGCGCCGTGCACTTCTTCGGCGACGTCGACGTCATCTGCGACATCGGCGGGCAGGACATCAAGGTCCTGTTCATGAAGAACGGCGACATCGCCAACTTCCGCCTCTCCAACTCGTGCAGCGCCGGCAACGGCATGCTGCTCCAGGCGACGGCCGACTCGTTCGGCGTGCCCGTCACGCAGTACGCCGACGTCGCCTTCAAGGCGGAGCTCGCGCCGAAGTTCAGCTACGGCTGCGCCGTCTTCCTCGACACCGACCGCGTCAACTTCCAGAAGGAGGGCTTCTCGAAGGAGGAGATGCTCGCGGGCCTCGCGCAGGTGCTGCCGAAGAACGTCTGGCAGTACGTCGTGCAGATCCCGCGCCTCGCCTCGCTCGGACGCAAGTTCGTCCTGCAGGGCGGCACGCAGTACAACCTCGCGGCGGTCAAGGCGCAGGTCGATTACATCAAGGAGCGCGTCCCGAACGCCGAGGTCTTCGTCCACCCGCACACGGGCGAGGCCGGCGCGATCGGCGCGGCGATGGAGACGCTCCGCGTCGTCAAGCGCAAGGGCAAGAGCTCGTTCATCGGGATCGACGCCGCGATCAACCTCGAATACACGACGAAGACGGACGAAGAGACGGTGTGTCACTTCTGTCCGAACGAGTGCAAGCGCACGTTCATCGACACGAAGACGCCCGACGGCCGCACGAGCCGCTACATCGCGGGCTTCTCCTGCGAGAAGGGGACGGTCGAGTCGAAGGAGGCGATGCTCGCCCTCGTCGCCGAGCGGAAGAAGATCGCCCAGCAGTTCCCCAACCTGGTCGACTACGAGGCGAAGCGCGCCTTCATGCACTTCTACGACCCGGCGCCGATGCCGGAGCACGGGTCGCCGATCAAGGACATCGAAGTCCGCAAGGGCCTGTTCGGCCAGCGGCGCGTCGAGATCACGCGTCCGTTCCAGCGCTCGAGCAAGGAGGCGTGGGAGGCGCGCCGCAGGATCCGCATCGGCATCCCGCGCGTGCTCAACATCTACTCGACCGCGCCCTTCTTCCGTACCTACTTCGAGACGCTCGGCATCCCGAAGCAGAACATCGTCTTCTCCGACGAGACGACCGAGGAGATGTGGCTCGAGGGCGGCAAGTACGGGTCGATCGATCCGTGCTACCCGAGCAAGGTCGCCCAGGCGCACATCCACAACCTCCTCTTCCACCAGCACTCGGCGAAGAGGCCGCTCAAGTACGTCTTCTTCCCGATCCTCACGCACGTGACGAGCTTCGTCGTCGACACGATGGACAACGCGTGTTGTCCCATCGTCGCGGGTGCGCCCGAGGTCATGAAGGCGGCGTTCACGAAGGAGATCGACTTTTTCGCGCAGCGCGGCATCGAGTACGTCGATCCGGCGCTCTCCTTCATGGAGCCGAACCTCATGGCGCGGAGGCTCTTCGAGACGTGGGGGCCGCGCCTCGGCATCACGGAGGACGAGAACGATCACGCGTGCCGCGAGGCGTGGCGCGCGCTCACGATCTTCGAGAACGACCTGCAGGAGAAGGGGCGCGCGATCCTCGAGACCGTCGAGGCGGAGAACCGCGTCGCGATCCTGCTCATCGGCCGCCCGTACCACTCCGACCCGGGCCTGAACCACGGCATCCCGGAGGAGTTCCAGGTCCTCGGCTACCCGATCCTGTCGATCCGCTCGATCCCGAAGACGCGCGAGTTCCTCGACAAGTACTTCAAGGAGGAGCTCGAGAGCGGCGTCATGAAGTCGCCGCTCGAGCTGAACCACGTCTGGCCGGAGAACTACTCCGCCAACAGCGCGCAGAAGGTCTGGGCGGCCATGTTCGCGGCCCACCACCCGAACGTCGTCGTGCTCGACCTCTCGTCGTTCAAGTGCGGGCACGACGCGCCGACCTACGGCCTCATCGACAACATCATCGAGAAGTCGAAGACGCCGTACGCCGCGCTGCACGACATCGACGCGAACAAGCCGGGCGGCTCGATCAAGATCCGCGTCAAGACGTACGCCCACGCGCTGAAGCTCCACGAGGAGCGCCTGCAGGACGCCGCGCGGCGTCGCGAGGAGCTCGAGCACCGCATCGATCTGAAGCGGCTCGAGCTGCTCGAGCTGAAGGCGAAGCAGCTCGAGGAGCGACGCCTGAAGGACGAGAAGCTGCGCGCGGAGATCGAGGCGCTGCGCGAGAAGGTGCGCGCCTACGTCCCGAAGGCTGCGCGCGCCGCCGACGACGAGCCCGCCGCGAAGGACGTGGTGAAGCTCGGGAAGAAGAACAAGGACGGGACGATCACGCGCATCGAAGCGCCCGCGTCCCGCGTCATGCCGACCGCCGCTCAGAAGTCGGTCGACGCTGCCGTCAACGCTGCCGAGTGAACGAGGAGAGAGCCATGAGCGACGCAACGACCTTGCACGGAGTCAACGGCACGAAGCAGGGGGCGAAGAAGAGGCTCAAGATCGCCGATCAAGCGCTCGACCTCGACGCGGAGCTCGCGAAGTTCGAGGAGGAGGAGCGCAGGCGCCTCGGTCTCGACGGAAAGACGGAGCAGTGGATCGAGGACATGGTGAACCTGCAGTTCTTGCGCTCCGAGCGCGCGAACGTCACCATCCTCATCGGCGGCCTCACCCTCGCGCACGACTACCTCATCGAGGGCGGTCTCCGCGGCATCGGCTACAACGTGCAGATGCTGGACGTGCCCGACACGGCGGCGTTCCAGACGGGCAAGGAGTTCGGCAACCGCGGTCAGTGCAACCCGACGTATTTCACCGTCGGGAACCTCATCAAGTACCTCATCACGCTGCGCGACGAGCACGGCCTGTCGAGCGAGGAGATCGTCAAGAAGTACGTCTTCCTCACCGCGGGCGCGTGCGGCCCGTGCCGCTTCGGCATGTACGTCACGGAGTACCGCAAGGCGCTACGCGACGCGGGCTTCGACGGCTTCCGCGTCCTGCTCTTCCAGCAGACCGGTGGCCTGAAGCAGGCGACGGGCGAGGAGCTCGGCCTCGAGCTCAACACGACATTCTTCTGGGCGATCCTGAAGGGAATGTTCGCCGGCGACGTCCTCAACGCGTACGGCTATCGCGTGCGCCCCTACGAGAAGAACAAGGGCGAGACGGACGCGAAGCTGGAGCAGTGCAAGAAGATCCTCTACGACGCGCTCGCGAACCGGCAGAACATCCTCGCGGCGCTCTGGAAGTGCAAGCCGATCCTCCGATCGATCGAGATCGACCGGACGATCGTGAAGCCGAAGGTCTCCATCATCGGCGAGTTCTGGGCGATGACGACGGAGGGCGACGGCAACTACGAGCTCCAGCGCTTCCTCGAGTCCGAGGGCGCCGAGTGCGACATCCAGCTCGTCGCCGCGTGGATGCTCTACATGCTGTGGGAGGTTCGCAACGACACCAAGGAGCGCGCGAACCTCCGCGAGTGGGACACGGCCAAGTACGGCCTCGGCGGCGGCGGTCCGTTCGCCGTCCTGCAGAAGCTCGCGATCAGCCACGTCGGTGACGCGGCCGTCAAAGCGATCTTCCAGGTCTTCGCGCACGCGGCCGGCCTCTACGGCTACAAGTTCGCGTCGATGGACGAGATCGCGAGGGTCGCGCACGACTTCTACAACAACGACCTGCGCGGCGGCGAAGGTCACATGGAGGTCGGCAAGCTGATCCTCAACGTGGTCCACCAGAAGTGCCACATGACGATCAGCGTGAAGCCGTTCGGCTGCATGCCGAGCGCCGGCGTCTCGGACGGCGTGCAGTCGGCGATCACGGAGAAGTACCCGGGCACGATCTTCTGCCCGGTGGAGACGAGCGGTGACGGGCGCGTGAACTTCTATTCGCGCGTGCAGATGTACCTCTTCAAGGCGAAGCAGGCCGCGCAGGCGGAGTACGAGCGCGCCTTGAAGGAGCACGGCGTCACGCGCGAGCAGGTGGCCGCCGCCCTCGACGCGCACCCGCGCTTCCGCAACCCGCTGTTCAAGCCGAAGCACGTCTACTGCGGTTCGAGCGCGGACATCGTCGCCGCGGTCGCCCCGTACATCACGAAGACGCGCGCCGAGCGCTGGCGTGACCGGCTCTCGCGTCTCGTCACCGGCAGCAAGGCGGCGGCGCAGAAGACGCCGCACCTCGCGGTCAGTCTCGTCCACGCCGTCAAGGACGCCCCGAAGGTCGCCGAGCGCGTGAAGGAGGACATCGCGATCCTGCGCGACCTCCGCGCGCTCAAGAAGCAGTCCGCGCGGCGCGAGCACGTCGAGACGCTCGACGCTGCGGCCGAGGAGTGAGCCAGAAAGCACTACGATCGACCTGATCGTCCGGATCCCACGATCGGATCTCGAAGGCATCGACGGGGGCGCCGGCCCTCGTCGATGCGCTGGAAGACCGGCTTTCTCGAGGGGGGCACGGCGTCGCTGGACGGCACGGCCGTTGCTGCGTCGCGTGCGATGCGTTCGCTCTCCAACGTGTGGGCCTCCTCGATCCTGCTCGCCCTCGTCGCGTGCACGTCGTCGGCGCCGACCGCGGATCCGAGCGAGACGACGGATCCGACCCTCTCCGAGGAAGAGGAGGACCGGGACGGGGCGGAGGGCGACGAGGCTTCCGGAGCTCTGGGCTCGGAGCCCGACGGCGACGAGGGCGAGGCGGACGACGCCGAAGAGCCCGAGCCGAACATCGATCCGTCGCCTTCGACCCATCCCGAGGTCGTGTACGTCTTGATGTCGGGCTTCCGCGGCTCCGGGTTCTGCACCGGGACGCTCGTGTCGAAGGACATCGTCGTCACGGCGGGGCACTGCCTTCAATCGATGTTCGATTCGTGGAGCGTCGTCGCGCCCAACGCACCCGGCCGGCCGCGGGTGAAGGCCTCGCGCGTCGCGATGTACGACCGGAGGTGGGCCGACCCGGCGCATCCGGATCTCGGCGTGCTGAAGCTCGCGAGCGCGATCACGCTTCCCGCGTACGCCGAGCTCACGGACGTCTCGGCGCGCGTCGAGGCGGACCAATCGACCCTCGGCGTCGCGGTGGTGCGAACCTACGTCGAGCCCGAGGCTCCGCTGCGGAAGACGGACGTGCTGCCGATCTCGAGCGCGGTCGATCTCGGCTACACGCACGGGTTCTCCGTCCCGATGTTCTCGGCCGGCGGCGACTCCGGTGCGGGCGTCTTCCTCGTCGAGAAGGGGCAGATGACCCACAAGCTGATCTGCGTCGTTCGCGAGCCCGAGCCCCAGCGAGGGATCGATCACCTCACGCGCGTCGACGCCGCGTTCATCCAGTGGGTTCAGTCCCAGGGCCGTTGACCGGAGTCCACAGCCGGCGGTCGAGCGAGAGCGCGCCGCTGCCGCGCACCACCAACGCGGCGGCGATCGCCACGCCGAGCAGGTGGTACTCGAAGCCCTCGCCTGTCTGGCCTCCCGTCCAGTTCATGAAGAACCCGTTCGAGAAGTGCGTCGTGGCGGCGACGGCCAGCACCACGCCGAGGCCGGCCGCCGCGACCCGCCCGCCGAGCCCGAGGATCAGGAAGACCGGCGCCACGAGCTCGGTGACGATGGCGAGGGCCGCGAGGAGCCCGGGGATGCCGAGCGTGTCGGTCATCCACCCGTACGTCCCCGCGAAGCCGTAGCCGCCGAACCAACCGAGGGCGTGCTGCGCCCCGTGGGGGAACATGACCACGCCGAGCGTCAGGCGGAGCCCGAGCGCGACGCGATCGTCCTTCGTCGAGAGGAGCGCCGCGCCGAGCGGCGTGCCCTGCCCGAGCGACGAGGACAGCACCCTGGCGACGGGGCTCATCGCGTCACCTCCAGCGCCAGGCCGGCGTCCTTCCACTCCGCCTTGCCGCCGGGGAACACGCGGACGGAGCCGTAGCCGAGCTCCGCGAGCTTCCGCGCCGCCACCTTGCTGTTCTGGCACTCCGTGTTCGAGCAGTAGACGACGATCTCGCGATCCTTCTCGGGCGCGTGCCTCGCTGCGACCTCGACGATCCGATCGAGGGGCATCGCGACGGCTCCGGGGATGTGGCCCGCCGCGAAGTGCGGCTCGGGCAGGGCCTCGAAGAGGACGGGGGGCACGGGCCCGGCGAGGCAACGAACGAGCTCTTCACGCGTGATGGTCTGGATGTCCATGAGCGTCCTCCTTTCGAAGGAGGAGAGTGCGCTCGCGCGAGAGATTCATCCAACGCGTAATGGTCATGTTAGTCATCGATCTCGTGAATATCACGTCGGTGAACCTGAACCTGTTCGTGACGTTCGACGCCCTCCTCCAGGAGCGCAACGTCACGCGCGCGGCGAAGCGCCTCGGGCTGACCCAGTCCGCCGTGAGCAACGCGCTACGGAACCTGCGCGTCCTGTTCGACGATCCGCTCTTCCTCCGTCGCTCCGCGGGCGTGGAGCCGACGCCGCGCGCGCTGGCGCTCGCCGAGCCGATCCGCCGCGGGCTGGCGGCGTTCTCCGCTGCGCTCGCCCCCGCGACGTTCGAGCCGCGGACCGCGGAGCGCCGTTTCGTGATCGCGGCCAGCGACTACGTCGAGCTCGTCCTCTTGCCGCCGCTCCTCCAGCGCCTCGCGCAGGCGGCGCCCGGGATCCGCCTCGACGTCGTCCCGTGGGGCCTCCACGAGGTGCCCGGCTCGCTGGCGCGCGGAGAAGTCGATCTCATGATCGGTTACTACTCGCGGGTGCCGCCCGCGCATCGTGCCGAGGCGCTCTTCACCGAGGAGTACATCGGGATCGTCCGCAAGCGTCACCCGACGATCCGGTCACGCCCCACGCTCCGCGCCTGGACCTCGGTCCCGCACGTCGTCGTCTCCGAGAAGCCGGGGAGCCGATCGGGGGTCGACCGCGCGCTCGCGGCGCGCGGGCTCGCACGCACCGTCGGAGCCCACGTCTCTCACTTCTCGATCGTCCCGCACATCGTCGCGCGCACCGACTTCGTCGCTCTGCTCAGCAGGCGCGTGGCCGAGCCGGCTGCGCGCTCTCTGGGCCTCGTCACGTTCCGCCCGCCGATCGCGCTCCCGAAGAGCGAGGTCGGTCAGGTCTGGCACGAGCGGCTCGACGCCGACCCCGGCCATGCGTGGCTGCGAGGTCAGATCGCGGACGTCGCACGGACCGTGTGATGCGAGTGGCGCGCGATCACCTCCGGCGATAGAGTTCCGGCCGTGCGACGTCACCTCGTGTTCTTCTCGGGCACGCTCTTCGTCCTTTCGGCCGGAGCCGTCACGTTCTGGGGATGCGGCTCGGACGACGCCGCCGGGGCTGCGTCGTCGGGCGCTCCGGCGGCTTCGACTTCGACCGAGGACGGCGGGACCACCTCGGGCGGAGGCTCGAGCGGAGAGGGCGCCCCGCAGCCGAGCGACTCGGGGGGCGGCGCGTCGAGCCCCATCATCGACGAACGGCCGTACGCCGTGAAGGTGCCGACCAACTACGACCCGGCCGTTCCGACGCCGCTCGTCGTCTCGCTCCACGGCTATACCGGCAACGCGCGCGTCCACGAGGCGTACTTCAAGCTCGGCGCCCTCGCCGACGAGAAGACCTTCTTGCTGGCGATGCCCGACGGGCTGAAAGACGCACAGGGCAACCAGTTCTGGGCCGCGAACGACGCGTGCTGCGACTTCCTGGACAAGTCGACGGACGACGTCGCGTACCTCGCCGCCGTCATCGCCGACATGAAGGCGAAGTACAACGTGGATCCGAAGCGCGTGTACGTCGTCGGGCACTCGAACGGCGGGTTCATGGCGCATCGGCTCGCCTGCGACCTCGCGAGCGAGATCGCAGGCATCGTCAGCCTCGCCGGTGCGGTCTGGGCGGACGCCTCGAAGTGCAACCCCACGGAGCCCGTCGCCGTCCTCCAGGTGCACGGCGACGCCGATCTCGTCGTCAGCTACACGGGCGGCTCTCTCTTCGGGACGTTCCCGCCGTACCCGGGAGCGAAGAAGACCGTGGCCACGTGGGCGGAGAAGAACGGCTGCGACGCGACGCTCACGGACACGGGCGAGAAGATCGATCTCGACACCGCGCTCGCCGGCGCGGAGACGAAGGTGGAGCGGCACGCGTGCACGAGCGGAGCGGCCGAGCTCTGGACGATCGTCGGCGGAGGGCACGTGCCGTCGTTCAATGCCCAGTGGGCCCAGCGCATCTACGGCTTCCTCGAGGCGCATCCGAAGCCGTGAGCGGCCGGCGTCGGCGAAGGCGCGTCAGCCCGGGCTCTTCGCGCATCGGAACCCGCCCTCCGCGAACCGGTAGTGCGGGTCGAAGCCCATCCGAGCATAGGTGCGGAGCGCACGCGCGTCGTACATGAACGAGCCGCCGCGCATGACGTGGCCGCTCTTGCGGTTCGGCTTGCTCGCGAGCTTCGGGTTCATGTTCGGGCCGTTCAGGTAGAAGTCCTCGTCGAACACGTCCTCGCACCACTCCCAGACGTTGCCGGCGAGGTCGAGGATCCCGTACGGCGAGGCGCCGTCGGGGTACGAGCCGACCGGCGTCGTCTTGTCCCGGCTCCTCCCGAAGTTCGCGTGCGACGGACGCGGCTCGGCGCGTCCCCACGGGTAGCGGCGGCCGTCGGTGCCGCGCGCCGCCTTCTCCCACTCCGCCTCGGTGGGCAGGCGGCGGCCGGCCCACGCGGCGTACGCGCGCGCGTCGAACCACGAGACGAAGACGACCGGGTGCTCGTCCTCGCCGCGAGGCGGCTTGCCGTCGCGCCAGTGCGCGAGGAAGCGCTTCGCGCCCGCGTCCGTCGGCTTGTAGTTCGTGGCCTCGAGGAACGTCGCGAACTGCGCGTTCGTCACGGGCGTGCGATCGATGTAGAAGGCGTCGACGTAGACCTCGCGCCGCCCCGGGCCCATCGCGAACTTCCCCGCGGGCACGAGCACCATCTCGTGGCCGCTCGTGTCCCGCAGCCTCTCCGGCAGCGGCCCCGAGGAGGCCTCCGACGCCTCGACCACCTCGGCGACGCCCGCGGGGATCGCGTCGAACAGGCGCTCGCGGAACACCGCGCAAGACTGAGGTCGCTTGTCGGGCGACTTCGCGAGCGCATCGAGGATGAGGCTCTCGAGCGCGGGCGGCACGTCGGGGCGGAGCTTCGAGGGCGCCTTCGGTGCGTTCGCGACGTGCGCCATCATCACGCTGAAGTGGCTGCCGTCGAAGGGCGGCTGCCCCGTGACGAGCTCGTAGAGCGTGACGCCGAGCGAGTAGATGTCCGAGCGGTGATCCGCCAGGCTTGGCGTCTTCACCTGCTCCGGGGACATGTAACGGCACGTCCCGAGCAGCGCGCCGCTCACGGTGTACGTCGTCCCTTCGAGGACCTTGGCGATCCCGAAGTCGGCGATCTTCGACCGGAGCCGACCGTTCTCGTTGCGCACGAGCACGTTCGCGGGCTTCAGATCGCGGTGGATGACGCCGTGCGCGTGAGCGTCGTCCATCGCGAGCAGGACGTCGCCCAGGACGCTGCGGATCTGGTCGAACGGCATCTTCCCTCGCCAGCGCGCGAGGTGCTGCGCGAGGTTCTCCCCTTCGACGAGCTCCATCACGATCGCGAGGACGTGCTCGCCGTGGATGAAGTCGTAGATGGCGACCGCTCCGGGGTGCCGGAACGTCCGGAGCACGCGCGCCTCGCGGATGAACCGGCGCCGCACCTCGGGATCGCCGGTGAGGTTCATGTGGAGGCACTTGATCGCGACGTCGCGCCCGACCGCCATGTCGCGCGCGCGGTAGACGACGCCCATGCCGCCTTCGCCGATGACGCCCTCGATCCGGTAGACCGAGAGCGTCGTCCCGACCGGCAGGCGCATCGGCGGCAGCTCCGCGGTCACGACGTCTTCGTTCGCGCGAACGAGCTCCGTCGGCGCGAGCTGGGTGCTCTCGCCACGAGCGGCTCCCTCGTCGGTCCTCGAAGAGACGGGGAGGGCGGGCTCGCTCGGCACCGGACGCCCGCAGCGATGACAGAAGCGCGCCTCCGCCGCGAGCGTGGCTCCGCAGGACGAACAGACAGCCGGCTCCTCGCCCATCCGGCCGCATTCTACTCGACGAGACGCATCGTCAATCGATCCCGAGCAGCCGCGCGGCGTTGCTCCAGAGGAACTTGCGGCGGATGTCCGGTCGATCCTGGGTCGCGATGAGGATCTTCGCGACGCTGATCGCCGGGTGATAAAACGGCCAGTCCGAGCCGTGGACGACGCGGTCGGGATCGGCCTCGAGCACCATGCGCCGCACGTTGGAGAGCGACTGCGAAGAGGTCTCGAGCCACACGTTCGGGTACGCCTTCTGGAGCGCGAGCGCCTGCTCGAACTGCCGCGCGCCCGAGTGGCCGAGGATGAAGATCGTCCGCGGGTTCTGCCGGATGGGCTCTTCGTAGAACCTGACCTGGTTCAGGTACTGTCCGAGCTTCGGCTCGATCCCCGCCGGACCGCAGTGCCAGAACACGAACATCTCGCGCTCGCCGCACATGCGGTAGAGGCGCTTCGCGCGCCGTGCGTCGGGGCGCACGAGCTGGACGGACGGATGCATCTTGATGCCGCGGGCGCCCTGCGCGAGCTGCGCGTCGAGGCGCCGCTCGGGATCGCTCGCGTACGGATGCACCGAGCCGGCGGAGAGGATCTTCGACGTCGACCTCGCCGCCGACAGGGCGATGCTCGCGTTGTCGGACAGGACGGGGAAGTCGATCGGCAAGAGGACGGACGCACGGATACCCGTCTCGTCCATCTCGCGGAGCAGGTTCGGGATCGTGTGCGTCGCCCGCATGCCGCGCGGACCGAGGCTCCGCCAGGTGAGATCGCGCGTGAGCTCCCTCACGACCTCGCGCGACATGTTCTGGTTCGCGTAGACGTCGAGGTCGATCGAGCAGCACGAGGGGAGGTAGTGCCGCGTCTCCGGGTGGAGCGCTCCGTAGTCGACGCTCGGCGGGCGGACGTACGCGAGCGCGAGGTGCGTGTGCAGATCGGCGATGGGCCCGACGCTCGCGTCCTTCAGCACGAGGCGCCCCTCCTCGCTCAGCCCGAACCAGGGAAGGCGAGCGAGGTCGAAGAGGGACGTGAAGCGCGAGGGGAGAGGCCCGGTCACGTCGCCCCTCCGATCGCGGACCCGGGGGCATCCATACCGTCGAGCAGATCGAGCAGCGCGTCGCGTACGAACGCGCGATCCGGCAGAGCGCCGAGCATGCCGTAGAGCGCCGCCTTCCCTTGCGGCTGCTCGGTCATGTTGCGCGCGGCGTCGGCGGCGGCGCGGAGGTCGCTCAGGAGCTCGTCGACGACGGCCTCGTGTGCCGGGCTGACGGTGAGGTGCAGGCTCGGCGGCGACTGGCCGCGATCGAAGAACCAGCCCTTCTCACTCATCAGATCCGCGACGACGTACAGATCGAGCTTGTCGGGGCCTTCGTTCTTCGCGCCGATCGCGATGGCGGTCATCACGGGCTCGCCCAGGATCTCGAGGCCGGGGATCTCGCGCACGCCGCGTGCGATCGCGGTCGTCGCGCGCATGGCCTGCTCGGCGAGCTGCATGTAGCCCTCCTCGCCGAGGTAGCGCATCACGGCCCACGCCGCGGCGATCGGGCCGCCGGCGCGCGTCCCGAGCATGCTCGGGCTGACGAAGAGGCCGCCGGGCCAGTCGGCGTGCGCGTAGAACTGATGGCGGCGGAGCGCGCGCGTCCGGTAGAGGACCGTGGACGCGCCCTTCGCTCCGTAGCCGTACTTGTGCAGGTCGGCCGAGATCGACGTGACGCCCGGCACGCGGAAGTCGAACGGGGGCACGGGATGGCCGAGCTTCTCGAGCCACGGCAGCATGAAGCCGCCGAAGCAGGCGTCGACGTGGCAGAGGATGCCGTGATCGCTCGCGAGCTGGGCGAGCTCCGGGATCGGATCGACGACGCCGTGGGCGTACTGCGGCGCGGAGCCGACGACGAGGATGGTGTCCTTCGTGATCCGCTCTCGTGCGGCGGCGACGTCGACCGTGAAGGACGGGCCGACCGGGACCGTCACGACGCGCAGCCCGAGGACGTGCGCTGCCTTGGAGAGCGCCGGGTGCGCGGTGACGGGCAGGAGAACCTCCGGCGAGGTCACGTGGGGCCGCTCGGCGCGCGCCCAGTCGCGGGCGGTCTTGAGCGCGAGCATGAGGCTCTCGCTGCCGCCGCTCGTCATCGTGCCGGCCGCGCCCTCGGGCGCGTTCAGGAGCGCGAGCGTCATCTCGACGACCTCGGTCTCCATCCGCCGGAGGCTCGGGAACGCCATGGGGTTCAGCGCGTTCTCCGAGAAGAACGTCATGGCCGCCTCCTTCGCGACCTCGAGCACGTCGGGCCGCGCGGAGTAGACGAGGCTGAAGAGCCGCGCGCGCGACGCGTCGGCGTCGCCGTTCCGATAGTCGCGCATCGCGGCGGCGATCGCTTCGCGGGACATCCCGCGTTTCGGGAACGACCGCGTCGGGGCGGCGGCCGCGTCGTGGGCGGGGAGTCCTTGGCTGGGGCCCGAACTTTTCATGGCGACTTCTCCTGGACGGCCTCATGCTTCGCGTCGCGATGACCGACGCGACCGCGGTGGATCCTTCGAAGACGGCGGGCTCCGCGCGATGGAGCCCGGCGGGCGGGAATGCTTCGCGGCGGACGGGGGCGCTCTTCGTCCTGCTCGCGGCCACCCTCTGGAGCACGGGCGGCGTCGGCGTGAAGGTCGCGGTCGCCGAGCCGCTCGTCATCGCGGGACTCCGGAGCGCGTTCGCGTTCGCCTTCATGATCGCGGTCGTGCTCCTGCGAGGCGCGGCCGCGCACGTCGTCGGCCTCTTGAAGCGGCCGCTCGTGTGGGCGGCCGCCGCGAGCTACGCGCTCATGGTCGTGACGTTCGTGCTCGCGGCACGACGGACGACGGCCGCGAACACGATCTTCATCCAGTACACCGGACCCATCTACGTCGCGCTCCTCTCGGGGCCGCTGCTCGGCGAGAGGCCGTCGCGCCACGATCTCTTGGCGGTCGTCGGGTGCGTCGTCGGGATGGGCCTCGCGTTCGGCGGGGAGCTCGGCGGCGGGCGCGCGGAGGGCAACTTCCTCGCGCTCCTGTCGAGCTTCGGCTTCGGCGGTCTGCCGCTGCTCTTGCGCCTCGATCAGAAGCGGCTCGAGCGCGAGGGCGGCGGGTCGGCCCGCGACGCCAGCGCCGCTCCGCACGCGCCGCTCGTCGCCATGTCGCTCGGCAACGCCCTCGCCGCGCTCGTGGCGCTCCCGGCGATCGTCGCGCATCCGCCCGACGGCGAGGAGCGGGTACGGACGTGGATCGTGCTCTTCCTCCTTGGCACGGTGCAGATCGGCCTCGCGTACGTGCTCTACGGCATCGCCGTGCGTCGCCTGCGCGCGCTCGAGAGCTCGCTGCTCGCGACGATCGAGCCCGTGCTCAGCCCGATCTGGGTGCTCTTCGCGACCGGCGAACGTCCGAGCGTCATGGCCGCGGCGGGAGGCGCCGTGATCGTGCTCGCGGTGATCGTACAGGCGCTCGGCAAGCGCACGCGCTGATTCAGCGGCCCGCATCGGTTCCTCCGCTTCCGGCGTCGGCCCGAGGCGGCGGACGCGGGACGTCGCGCGGCGCGCGATCGTCGGGGATGCGCACCGCGGTCATCGATCCGTTTCCCGGCCCGAGGGCGTTCGTGCCGAGCCGGACGAGGTCCGCCGTGAGGCTCCCCGTGGCGCGGACGATCCCGTCGGGGCCCGGCGCGAAGCTCGACGTCATCGTGAGGCCCTCGACGGTCACCGGCGGGCTCTCGACCACCATCGTCGCGGGCGCCGTGAGCACGCCGGTGGCCGCGCCGTCGTCGACGGCGCAGCCCTGCACGAAGAACGAGTAGCCCGTCGGGGGCTGAGCGTTCGGCACGAAGTCGGGCCACTCGTCGGCGGTGCCGGCGCGCGTCGACGGCGCCACGCATTCGGGCGCCGGCAAGAGCCGGCAGACGTCGGTCGCCGGGCAAGGGGAGGGGCACTCCAGCGCCGGGTTCCGATCCGCGTTCGTGAACTGCGAATGGAGCGCCCCCGTCGTCGGATCGACCTCGATGTACGCGAGGAGCTGGATCTGCGTCTGGATCGGTTTCTCGACCTCGAGGAGCACGAAGTACGTGCCGCTCTCGAACGTCGAGGTCCCCGAGGCGCACTTGACCGCGTACGAGAACGGGATGCGCACGCGGTTCTTCGCCACCCGGCCGGTCGCCGTGCTGCGGAGCCCGCCCTCGACGACGAGCACCAGCTTCGGGCCGACGGGCAACGCCGCATCGGGGATCATGCGCAGGCGCGAGCCGTCGAGCTCGAGCTCCGAGCGGGCGCCGAGATCGCCCTCGAGCGGATCGCGACGGAGAAGGACGCGGAGCTCGGTGTTCGGATCCGCGTCCTCGTCGTACAGGTTGCCTTCGACGTCCTGGTCGTGGAACGCGACCTTCACGAAGAGCGTCGACGGATCGACCGGCGTGCCGAAATCGATGACGAGCGGCGCGCGCGGATCGTCGAGGACGCCCGACGTGAGGCCCGCGAGCACGGGCTGCGGCGGCGGCTCGTACTCCTCGCACGCGGGCGCGAGCGCGGCCGCGACCAGCGCGACCAGGACGAGCGTGAAGATGCCGACGATTCGCTTCATCGCTGTCGTCCCTTCACCTCAGAAGAAGAAGGTCCCGCGAGCTTGCAGGAGGAAGCTGCGGACGGCGTCGCCGTTGGCGTCTTCGAGCGCGCTTCCCGGGAAGAGGACGGCGCCCTCGAGGTCCGCCGCGAAGTGATCGAACATGCGGTACTGCACGCGCATGTCGATCTCGGTGCCGTAGTAGCGGCCCGGGCGGCCGCCGGCGAAGTTCACGAGGTCGTCCTCGACGCGTAGGCGGTCCCGCCGCTGCAGCGAGCCGAGCGGATCGACGAGGCGCGCCGGCGCCCACGCGAAGAGCACGCCGGCGCGGAGGAGCAGGTCGTCCATCGGCCGGACGTCGACCTGCGGGAACAGCGCGGCTGCGTTCGTGAAGGATCCGCGCGTCGCGACCTGCTCGACCGGCAGCGAGGGCGCGCCGAGGTCGCGGAGGATGCTGGCGCCGGCCGCCGCGGCGCGCGCGCTCTGGTAGGCGAGGACGTGCTCGAAGAGCAACAGGCCCACGTTGGCGTCCTCCGCGAAGCGGAACTGCGTGAGCGGCGATCGCGTCTGGGGATCGGAGTCGCCCGACGCGTAGTCGCCCTCGAGGTACAGCGAGAAGAGCGGCTGATCCCAGCGGATGACGGCGCGGGCGCCGAGCTGCCGGATGGTCTGGCGCACGGGCGGATCGTTCGTGATGACGCGGAAGGCCTCGGCCACCTCGCGCGTCGAGCCCGTGATGAACGCCGCCTCGATGCCGGCGTGGAGATCGTTCGGGAGCCTCGACATGAGCCTGCCGCCGAACGCCGACACGGCCGTGTCGTTGTCCGTGCTCCAGCGGTAGGCGTGGTAGAGGCGCGCCTCGTAGTCGCCGCCGAGCCGATGGGTCGGCTCGAGCCAGCGGATCGCGGTGATCCAGCCGTGGAGGTCGTCCGCGAGGCGCTGCGGGTTGTCCGTGACGAGGCGGTCGTACGCGAGGATCAGGAAGACGCCCTTCGTCTCGGACCTGTCGCGGTCGGCCGGACGCTTGAACGCCTCGAGCGGTTTCGTCGCGAACAGGATGCGATCGGCGCTGTTGCCGCGGCGGGCGAAGCCGAAGCGATTGCGCCGTCCGTCGCCGTCGTTGACGGTGATCGATGCGCCCTCGGTGAACGGCTGGCGCCCGATGCGAAAGAGGCCGATCGGCGTGAGCACGTCGCCGTAGAGGCGGCGGACGAAGACGGGATCGGCGTTGCACACGCCGTAACGCCAGCTCGCCGGGTCGGTCGGGAGCTCTCCTGGGCGGAGGCTCGTGCAGATGCCCGTCACGTTCGGGTTCACGGTCCCGACGTTCGCGCCGCTCGTGGGCTCGACGCCCACGTCGGCCACGGTGCCGTTGTCTCCCCAGACGACGCCGTCGAGCACGTCGGTCGACGTGAAGAGCCGGACCTTGTCCTCCCAGTCGATGCCCGCGTCGAGGCGGAGGCGGTGCTCGATGACGGACAAGTGCCGATCGCGCCGCTGCGCGAGAGCGACCGGCCGGACCGTCACGGCGTTCGCGCGGTACTCGACGCCGCCGCGGAAGCCCATCGAAGGGCCGAGCGGCACGCGCGAGGGCGGATCCGCGGGATCCGCGTCGGACCACGGCTCGACCGCACGCGCCGAGCTCGTCAGCGTGAGGGCGCACGCGACGACGGCGGCCGCCGACAGCCGCCGGCCGTGGGTCGAGACGCCGCTCCGCCGCTCCGCGCTCACCTGCTCACCCCGCCGTTCTTTTACACCGTAAAGGAAACCGCGCAACCCGGCGCGCTCATGCCCGTGGCTTTCGCGCGGCTGTTCGCTTCTTGCCCGGCGAGCCGGCGCGCTTGGTCGTGTGCTCGCGGAGCGCGCCCAAGAGCACCTCGAGCCCGAACGAGAACACGTCCTGGTAGTGCTCCGGCCCGAGCCACTCGAACACCGCAGCGAGCCGAGGCAGCGACGCGCGCGTCTCGGCCACGTCCTGTCTCGTCTCGAGCTCGCGGAGGCCGGCGAGCTCTTCGAGCGCGATCCCGCTGCAATAGGACGCGACGGCCCGGTAGAAGCGCGCCGTGGTGCGGGCGTCGAAGCCGTGTCGCTCGGCGAGCGCGAAGAGGCGGTCGAGGAAGCGGTAGGTGCCGGGCGTGGCGAAGCGTCTCGTCGCGAGGAGCGGGAACGCGTTCGGATAGGTATGCGCGAGCGCGCGGTACGCGTGCGCGAGCCGCCGCAGCGCGTCGATGAAGTCCTGCGGCTTTCCTTTCGCGCCTTCGAAGAGGTCGGGCGCCTGTAGCTCGGAGACGAGGCGATCGACGACGGCGTCGAGGAGCGCGTCCTTGCTCGGGTAGTACCAGTAGATGGCCATGGCCTCGACGCCGAGCGCGCGCCCGAGCTTGCGCGTGCTGAAGCCGTCGAGCCCCTCGGCTTCGATGAGCCTCAGGGCTTCGTCACGGACGCGCTCCGACGTCAGGTGTGGCTGCGAGCGTGCCTTCTTCTTTCGAGCACCCGCCATCTGCCCAGTCGTCCGAGAATCCCTCCACGGCGCGACCGGGCGCAAGCGTCTTTCCGCCGGCGCCGCCGGCGCAAAGACGCGCGTGCCGCACGACGGTGACGTCAGGCCGCCTCCGCCCTCGCCATGCCGGGCGGCCGTGCTAGGGTCCGCCCCGTGCGCATCGGCGGAGTCTTGGTCGCGCTCATCGGTCTCTTGATGGTCGTGGTCGGGGTGTTCACCGGCTGCGGCTCGCTCTTCGTGTGGAACGGACGGCACGCGGTCGAGGTGGTCCCGATCGGCGATGTCGCGCTCACCAAGAGCTTCGTCCCCGAGTCCGGGCGCCGCTACACGCTCGGCGTACAGGCCGTCTTCGACCGTCAGGGGCTCCAGCGGCGCGAGGGCGTCGTCGTCGTGGACGCGAAGATGCCGCTCGTCGTTCGCGTCAAGGACGACATGGGGACGACGGTCGCGGAGTCGATCGGCTGGCTCGACCCGAACGAGCGACCGAACGTGCTCTACGGGCACGCGGCCCCGGAGGGGCCGAAGATGCCGGAGCTCGTGGTGGAACGCCTCGTGGGGCCCTTCAACGTCTCGGGCGGGACGCCGGTCACGATCGAGGTCAATCTCGGGGCCGATCGCGTCGGGAAGGCACGCATCGTCGCGCGTCGGCTCGTGATCCACGACGACGCGCTGCCGCCCTCCATCCGCAACTCCTTCGTGCTCGCCGCCTTCGGGGTCGTCGGCTTCACCGGCGGGCTGGTCCTCGTCGTGGTGGGCTGGCTCCGGCGCCGGGCGGAGCGGCGTGCTGCGAAGGGGCGCGCGGGGGCGGTCGTCGCGTGATCCACGAACAACATCGTGGCATTCGCAGGCGCGTCGTCGTTTAATGCGCCCCATGCCAATTCTTCCCTCGACGCGTCGCGTGCTCGTCGCGGCGGTGTCGTTCGTGCTCGCGCTCGGCGCAGTGACCGTCGGAGGCGTTCCCTGCGAGAAGCCCGCCTATGCCCAGGCGAAGAAGCCGCGCCGGAAGCCGGCTCCTGCCCGGAAGAAGAACACGCGCGGTCAGGAGCAGCGGAACGCCGAGAAGGAGAAGGAAGAAAAGGAGAAGGAGAAAGAGAAGGAGCGGGAGCAACAGGCCGCCGCCGCGGCCGCCGCGGCCGCCGCGGAGGAGGAGAAGCGGAAGGCCGAGGAGGCCGAGGCGGCGAAGAAGGCCGAGGAGACGAAGCCCGCCGAGCCCTCCGACGACGGCGTGCTCGATCCCGACAAGGAGGAGCCGCCGAAGGCGGTCTACCTCAGCGCCGAGATCGGGGTCACGCGCGCCGATCTCGCCGCCATCATCGACGACACCGGGTTCGATCGCACGGGGGCGTTCGGCCTCATGTACGGCCTGAGCACGGGCGTTCGCCTCAAGGACCTCCGCGTCGGTCTGCGCTGGAACATCTACGACACGACGGAGTTCACGCTCTGGGCGATCGGAGCGTCGGCCGGCTACGGCCTTCCGATGCGCCCGCTCTCCCCGGTCATCTCGGCGCACGTCGCATACGTGTTCGACCAGCGGATCCAAGGCGGCGTGATGCGTTCGTCGCTCCCGTCGGGCACCGTCCTGCCTCCCGACGTCGACGTCAAAGGGCTCCTCGCGGGGCTGGATTTCGACGCGAGCTACTGGATGACGAACTTCATCCGCCTCGGCGCATTCGTCGGCGCGGACCTGATGTTCCTCTATCGAGAGAAGGCGGACGTTCCTCGGTCGATCTTCGGCACGGACCCTGGCATCGAGAGCAAGCCGATTTACACCGAGGCCGGCACCGGGCTCGGGCTCAACGTGACCATCGGCCTGCGCGGCGCGTTCGACATCGGGTTCAAGCAGGCGCCGACGCCGCCCTGATCCGTGCGCCTCGGAGGTCACGCGCGGCTGGATCGGTGATCCACCCCGCGCGTGCCAGCACGTTGCGCGCGAGTCGTGCAACGTATGAGGATTACAAATCTTTGTGTGATGTAGGTGTAAGACCGACCTAGGCACACCTCTCGCAATGGGCCCCGGCGGGGAGCGCGGCGTCATCGGAGGACGTCATGGTCGATCTGCTCGGAAAGGCTCGTTGCTTCTGGCTCGCTTCGCTGCTCGCGCTCGGCACGGGAGCCCTTGCGGGGTGCGTCTCGGACGCGTCGGAGGAGGACGACGTCGTCAGCGGCGACGACGGCACGTCCGAAGACGACATCACGCAGGTCAGCCACACGAAGGTGAAGCGTCAGTCGATCGGCAACTGCTGGCTGTACGCGACGACGAGCTGGCTCGAGGCGCTCAACAAGGCTGCGACCCACGAGGAGGTGGACACGTCGGAGTCGTGGCTCACGTACTGGCACTGGTTCGAGCAGATCGCGAACGGCGTCGTGGGAAACGAAATCTCCACGGGCGGCACCTACGGCACCGCGGCCGACCTCATCGAGCGCTACGGCATCATGATGGAGGCCGACTTCATTCCCAGCGAGGCGAACGCGGAGATGTCGCGGCGCCAGGAACAAGCGCTCGATGCCATCAACCGCTCGCTCAAGGACGGGAAGCTCTCGGATCGGAAGGCACGCCGCGATCGCAGGCTCGTTCGCGAGGAGCTCGACGCCGCGTGGCGTCTCGACGAGAACACGCGCCGCCGGATCGACGCGGTGTTCGGGCCCGGGGTCGAGCGGAACTTCAAGAACTCGGTTCCGGCGAACGACGTCGCGGCCGCGAACAACGTGATCCGACCCGCGGACTTCAAGGCGCGGCTGAAGGATCCCGAGACCGGCAAGTTCGTCATCGGCTCGCTCGCCGATGCCATCGGCACGGGCAACGGCTGGTTCTTCCCGCGCAAGGGCAAGTTCGCCTTCAACGAGGTGGCGTACCCCAGCGGCGCGGCCCAGCGGCGGGCGTTCTGGAAGCGCGTGCAGCGCGCGCTGCACGACGAGATCCCCGTCATGACGTCGTGGAAGGTCGACTTCAACGCGCTCACGCGTGACTCTCGCTTCTCGAAGGCCGAGCTCGATCGCCGTGGCCCGGGCAAACAGGGCGGGCACATGACGGTCATGCACGACTACGAGGCCGAGGTGCCCGGCTTCGGGCTGCTCAAGGCCGGCGAGCAGGCGACGCCCGAGCAGATGCAGGCCGCGCTCTCCGACGACACGAAGATCCTGTTCGTGCGCGTGAAGAACTCGTGGGGTGGCATCCGCCCGGATCGTTGGGACAACGCCATCCTTCCGGGCTACCACGACCTCGAGATGGAGTACCTCGACGGGCCCATCAAGGAGTGCTCCACGGACGCGAACGGCGAGACGAACACGAACGACTGCCGGCGCTCCGTCACACCGCTCTGGGACGTCGTCCTCCCCGCCGGATACTGATCCCACCGCCGTCGGACGCCGCCGCTGGCCGTCGAGGCGCGGCGGCGGCGGGAAGAGCTCGCGAAAAAGCGAGCGCGGCCACGACGCAGTGTGCGCGCTCGCACGTTTTGTGCGAGGATCAAGGCATCGTGGTCCATGAAGACACCGTGCTCCGCGCCATCACGGACGACGGAGCCTTCCGCGTCATCGCGGCCGATACGACGGCCACGGTGCGCGAGGCCATTACGGCACAGAGGGCCAGAAATCCCGAGCTGATCCGCACCTTTGCGGACCTGCTCACGGGCGCCGTCCTCGTGCGCGAGAGCATGGCTCCGGACAACCGCGTCCAGGCCATCCTCCAGGGCGACGACCCTCGCGCTCGGATGGTGGCCGACACGCACCCGGACGGCGCCACGCGCGGCCTCATCCAGATCCCGGGCAACGGCCAATCCATGCCCGTCGGCCGGCGCGGCTTGCTCCAGGTCGCGCGCACGCTGCACAATGGCTCGCTCCATCAGGGCGTCGTCCAGGTTCCTCCGGACTCGAAGACGATCTCGTCCGCCTTCATGGCCTACATGCAGGAGTCCGAGCAGATCGTGACGATGATCGCGCTCGGCTGTCACCTCGTGGGCGGCGAGGTCGTCGCCGCGGGCGGCTACATGGTGCAGCTCCTCCCCGAGGTCGCCGAAGGCCCGCTCATGGTCATGACGGAGCGGCTCAAGGACTTCGAGGACATCGTCCCGCTCCTCGCGCGCGGCGCGGCCGCGCCCGAGGTCCTGCTCGCCGAGACGCTCTACGGGATGCCGTACACGAAGGTCGGCGAGGGTACGGTCCGCTTCGGCTGCCGCTGCAGCCCCGAGCGTCTCGCCCTCAGTCTCGCGTCGCTGCCACGCTCGGACATCGAGTCGCTCATGTCGGGCGGCAAGACGCTCGAGATCGAGTGCGACTACTGCCGCAAGAACTACGAGTTCACGATGGACCAGCTCCGCGGCTTGCTCGAGCCGGCGAACTGAAGAGGCCCGCGTTCAGCCGCTGATCACGTGCCCCATCAGGGCGACGAAGGTCGTCACGGTCGCGACGACGGCGAGCGTGCGGGCGTCCTGAAGGCGTCGCATCGTCCCCCTCTGCCAGAGGTCGTGCGAGCCCATGGCGACGTCCCGACGGGTCAGTACCGGCATCGACCGGTAGACGTCATGACCTTCGAGCGCGGCCGGCGAGACGATGACGGGACCGGGGGAGAGCCGCGATCCCTTCTCCATCGTGCCGAGCGTCGCTCCGCTCTCGCTCTCGACGAGCCCGTCCTCGCGGAGCGTCGCCGGTCGCCACGTGGACATCCTCGCGACGTACGGAGACGCACGTAGGGCGCCGGACCCAGCGACGACGAGGGCGCCGACGGAGAGGAGGAAGACGAGCATCGGGACGCTGTGTGGATCGAGCAGGCGAGCGGGGAGGAACCTGCGGCGGCTCCCTTCGACGGTCTTGAACGACGCGACGGTCTTGCTCCCGTCCCGGACGGCCCACAGCCCGGAGGCCGTCCGACGAACCTCGAGGATGCTCGGTGACGTGAACGGGTCGTCCCACGCGACCTGGAAGTCGTCGCAGGCGCACGGCGCGTCCTTCCGCTTCCACACGACGCGGACGTTCGTGTACCAGGGGACCCCGTCCCGGGACGTCTCGTCGTACTCGATCTCGAAGCCGGCGTCGGGGACGTACTCGAAGTCCCGGTAGATGTCGGCGAACGGCACGCGTTCGCTCACGAGATGACCGCGGCACTCGACCCAGACGTCTCTCGCGAACCTCTGGGCGATCGCCCTGCCGCTGGCCAAGACGGCGACGAAGGCGACGACGACGGCGATCCACGTCTTGCGGTAGAGGGCTCTCACGGTTGTCCGGCCTGCGTGCACGGAGAGACGACGGTCCTCGACCGTTGATTCCAGCACCTCTGCCGTCGGTCGCGAATTCCTTCGTGACGGGCCCTTTCGCCCGACATGTCGGCCAGCTCGGGAGGTGGAAAGGACGACGTCGACCGGGCGGTCGTCGATCGCAGCCGTCGCGCGACCGTCGGAGCTCCCCACCGGCACGGGACGTGTAGCGCCCCGAAACGGCACGGTCATGAAGAGGATCCTCTGTGCCGTCGACGGATCGCCCGCGTCGGAACAGGTCGTGGCGGCCGCGGTGGAGATCGCGCGCGCGACGGGCGGCAAGGTCCGTCTGCTCCAGGTCTTCACCACCGTCCCCGAGCTTCCGCCGACGGGGCTCCTCCGCGTGCCGATCGCGCCGTCGAGCGAGGACATCCTCCGCCGCATCCGCGAGGAGCTCCGCGACCTCGAGCTGTCGATCCCGGAAGAGCTTCGCGACGGCATCGTCGTGAAGACCGGAGGCGCGGCGGACACGATCTGCCGTGAGGCGAAGGCCTACGACGCCGACCTCGTCGTCATCGGCGCGCATCGCTACAGCAAGGTCGCGCGCGTCCTGGGCACGAACGCGGCGAAGGTGGTCAATGGCATCGATCGACCGGTGTTGGTGGTGCGGCCGCTCCATCGGTGATGGGCCGTTTCACGGGAAGATGGGCCACCACCATTACCTGGCAGAGAGCAACGCGGAGCATACGCCGTCATCGGCGAGCGTCGCGAAGACGTGGCTCGCGCCGCACGCGCGCAGATCGGCCGCCGAGTAGATGCCCGTCTCCACCGCCACGCACGGAGCGCCGAGGGCCTTCGCGGCGGCGACGTCCTTCGGCGTGTCACCGACGACGACGACGCGGCAGTCCTCGAGCCGGGCGCCCAAGAGCTCGGCGCCGCGCCGTGCGCCCGCTCGCAGGAGCTCGGTGCGATCCTCGGCGTCGCAGCCGAACCCGCCGAACGCGAAGGCGCCGTCGATGCCTCCGCGCGCGAGCTTCGCGTAGGCGCCGCGCTTCACGTTGCCCGTGCCGAGGCCGACGGCGACGCCGGACACGCTGCGGAGCTCGTCGAGCAGGGCCGTCACGCCCGGCAGCACGCGGTAGCCCTCGGACCTCGCGAGCTCGACCTCGAGAAGTGCGAGGTAGGCGTCGAGCACGCGATCGATCTCCGACTCGGAGACGAGCGACTCCGCGATCGCGCGCAGGCCGTGACGTGCGATGGCGCGGTCGGTCATCCCCGCGAACGTGAACCCGTCGAAGACGTCGTGCCGGCCATGCACGCTCGCGAACGCGCCCACCATCGCGCGTCGACCCGCGCCTCCGGTGGAGACGAGCGTGCCGTCGATGTCGAACAAGAGGACCGTACGCATGAGGCTCCGGCGAGCGCCGAAAAACCAAGCTAGCATGCCGGCCATGACGTTTCTCTTCGAGACCGAGGAGCATGCCCAGCTCCGCGAGAACGTGAGGCGCTTCGCGCAGAAGCACATCGCGCCTCATGCGCACGCGTGGGAGGAAGCGGAGGAGTTCCCTCGCGAGCTGTACCGCACCGCGGCGGAGGCCGGCGTGCTCGGGATCTCGTATCCGCCCGAGGTCGGCGGCGTGGGCGGGGACATCGGTCACGGGCTCGTCGCGGCCGAGGAGATGGTGCTCCACGGGCATTCGGTCGGCACGTGCGTCGGCCTGAACAGCCACGCCATCGCGCTGCCCCCCATCGTCCAGTTCGGGACGCCCGAGCAGAAGGAGCGCTTCGTCCGGCCGGTGCTCGCCGGTGAGAAGGTGAGCGCGCTCGCGATCACGGAGCCCGGCGGCGGCAGCGACGTCGCGCGGCTCCGGACGACGGCCGTGCGCGACGGCGACCATTACGTCGTGAACGGCTCGAAGACGTTCATCACCTCCGGCTGCCGAGCGGACATCGTCACCACGGCCGTCCGCACCGGCGGCGAGGGGCACGGTGGCATCTCGCTCCTCGTGATCGAGCGCGACACGCCCGGCTTCACCGTCGGCAAGAAGCTCCGCAAGACCGGCTGGTGGGCGACGGACACGGCGGAGCTGTCGTTCCAGGACTGCCGCGTGCCCGTCGCGAACCTCATCGGCGAAGAGAACCAGGGCTTTTTCGCCATCATGCTCAACTTCGTCAACGAGCGCCTGTTCCTCGCCGGGCAGTGCGTCGCCATCGCCGAGCTCGCGTACCGCCAGTCGGTCGCGTACGCGCGCGAGCGGACCGCCTTCGGCAAGACGCTGATGGGGCACCAGGTGATCCGCCACAAGCTCGCGGACATGGCGACGCGGATCGCGGCCGCTCGTGCCCTCGTCGGCGAGTGCGCCACCCGCGTGATCCGCGGCGAGCAGGTGCCCGGGCTCGCGGCCATGACGAAGAACACGGCCACGGACATGTGCTCGTTCGTCGTGGACCAGGCCGTGCAGATCCATGGCGGCAACGGCTACATGCGCGAGTTCCTCGTCGAGCGGCTCTACCGTGATGCGCGGCTCTATCCCATCGGCGGCGGCACGCGCGAGATCATGAACGAGATCATCGCGAAGACGGAGGGCTACTGAGGAGCTGAGCTCGCCGACTTCGACCTCGCATCGGAAAGGCTTCGACAGAAACGAAAAGGCTGACACTGCGGCGAAGGCGCATGAGCAAGTTCGATCTCTCCGTCGTCCCCAAGGACGTGTTCACCATCATCGAGAAGCTGCGCGCGGCGGGGCGCTACGCGTGGATCGTCGGCGGCTGCGTGCGCGACTCGTTGCTCGGCAAGTCGGTCTCCGACTGGGACATCGCGACGGAGGCTCGGCCGAAGGAGCTCATGAAGATCTTCCCGCGCGCGATCCCGACGGGGCTGCAGCACGGGACGATCACGCTCGTCATGGGCGGCCGGCACTACGAGGTGACGACGCTGCGCGGCGAGACGACGTACTCCGACGGCCGGCGCCCGGACTCGGTGCACTTCGTGAACGAGATCACCGCGGACCTCGCGCGGCGCGACTTCACGATCAACGCGATCGCCGTCGACCCGACGAACGGCGAGATCGTCGACCCCTTCGGCGGCCAGAAGGATCTCGAGGCGAAGATCATCCGCGCCGTGGGCGACCCGCTGCAGCGCTTCTCGGAGGACGGCCTGCGCGTGCTGCGCGCGGCCCGCTTCGCAGCGACGCTCGAGTTCGATCTCGCGCCGGAGACGTTCCGGGCGATCGAGCCGACGCTCGACACCTTCCGCAAGGTCAGCGCCGAGCGCGTGCGCGACGAGTGGGTCAAGACGATGAAGGCGAGGAAGCCGTCGCGCGCGTTCGACATCATGCGCGAGACGGGCATCCTCGCCATCACGTGTCCCGAGCTGCTCGAGGGCGTCGGGATGGAGCAGAACAAGTGGCACTCCTACGACGTCTGGCGCCACGGGATGGCGTGCATGGACGCGTGCGTCGGCGATCCGATCCTTCGCATCGCCGCGCTCCTGCACGACGTCGGCAAGCCGCGTACGCGCGCATGGAGCGAGAAGACGAAGGACTGGACCTTCTACGATCACGACCGCGTCGGCGCCGAGATCGCCGACCCGATCTGCGCGCGCCTCCGCTTCTCGAACGAGGAGCGGCAGCGCATCGTCGCGCTCGTGCGCCACCACCTGTTCCACTACGACAAGTGGAGCGACGCCGCCGTGCGGCGGTGGATCCGCCGCGTCGGCAAAGAGCGCATCGAGGACCTCTACATCCTCAACGAGGCCGACATCCGCGCCAAAGGGCCGGACTTCGATCCGGCGAGCCTCGCGCCGCTCGAGGCGCTGAAGGCCCACGTGGAGAAGGTCCTCGCCGAGGGCGCGGCGCTGACGACGCGCGATCTCGCGATCGACGGCCACGTGCTCATGAAGGAGCTCGGTCTGAAGCCCGGTCGCATCATCGGCGAGATCCTCGAAGCGTGCCTCGAGATGGTCATCGCGGATCCCAAGGCGAACGAGCGCGAGACGCTGCTCGCGAAGGCGCGGGAGATCGTCGCGTCGCGGTCCTGAGTCTTTCCCGGAAGAGAAGAAGGGAAGCGCGGAAGGAGGCGATTTCGCAGGCGTCGCGGCTGCATCCCGGCCGCAGGGCCGCCCCTGTCCGAGCTCGACCGGATTTCTGCGCAGCCTCGTGCGGTCGTGGTAGCGTCGCGGCGGAATGCGCCGGACGGTCCAGGGAAGGAGAGGGCGAGCCATCGGCATCGCTTTGGGGCTGTCGCTCGGTGCCGCCTTCGCCTCTTCCGCCGAGGCGCAGCAGCCGCCGGCGGCGCCCGAGAAGATCGCCGTGGGCGACTGGCAGCTCGCGCCTTCGATGGAGGTGCGCGTGCGCGGTGAATACCGGCGCGACGCGCCGGACCTCGGAGGGCTCGACTTCTTCGGGCGGCTCACGCCGCGCGTGCGCGACGCTTGGGTCGTGATGGAGCGGGCCCGTGTCGGGCTCGGCGCCGAGCGCGGTGCCGTGCGTGCGCAGATCACGCTGCAGGATGCGCGCGCGCTCGGCTCGCCTTCGCCGAATGCGCGCTTCGTCGGCTCGCGCGGCATCGGGAGGTTCGAGCCGTACGAGGCCTTCCTCGAGATGCGCTCGAGCGGAGCGCGGCCGCACTACCTGCGCCTCGGGCGCCAGGCCGTGGTCTGGGGCGAGGGCCGCCTCGTCGGTGACGCCGACTTCGGGCCGGCGGGCCGCTCGCTCGACGCGGCGCGAGGACACGTCGCGCTCGGCAACTTCGACTTCGAGGCGCTCGCGGTCGTCCTCGAGATGCCGTCCACGCTCGGTACCGCGTTCGGTGAGACCGCAGGGCCCGCCACGTCGGGCGTCCAGCTCTACGGCCTCTCGGCGGGGTGGACGATCGACCCGCTGCTGAAGATCGAGGCGTTCGGGCTCGCGCGCATCGCGCGGAGCCGCGGAGCAGAGCTCGACGGATCGCGCTTCGCCGCCGCGCGCCTCTCGGGCGAGCGCTTCACCGCCGCGCTCCGCGTCTCGGGCGAGGCGAAGGGATGGAGCTACGGCGCCGAGGGCGCGTACCAGCTCGGCACCGCGTCGTCGATCGCGCTGGGCGGCGCGGACATCTCGGCGTGGGCCGCCGCGGTCCACGTGCAGAAGCAGGTCGATCAGCTCCTGTTCACGCCGACGTTCCGGCTGGCGGGATCGTACGCGTCGGGTGACGACGGCAAGGGCGCGTACAAGCAGTTCGATCCGCTGCTCGCCGATCCGCAGCGGTTCCACGGGCAGATGGACCTGTTCGCGTGGTCGAACATGGTCGACGTCGCCGCGCGCGCGCAGGTCGTCCCGTGGACGGACACGACGCTGTCGCTCGAGTACCGCTACGCGCGCCTCGCGCAGTCGCGCGGCGAGTGGATCGGCAGCTACCTCACCGCGATCGGCAGCAACGTCGTTCCGCCCGCGATCCCGACCACGCCCGCCGTCCCGCTGCCACGCGTCGGCGCCGGCGAGGAGGAGCTCGGCCACGAGCTCGACGTCGTCTTCACGTACCGACCTTGGCTCCCGCTCGAGCTGCGGGCGGGGTGGTCGGGCCTTCTGCTCGGCGACGCGGCGCGGTCGATCATGAGCGCGCACGCGCGCGGGGAGCGCGACGCCCAGAACACGTTCGCGCCGGCCGACATCGCGCAGTACGCGTACGTCCAGGCGACGCTCTCGATGCCGTGATGCGTCCCGGCGCGCGCTTCGCGCGCGCCCTCAGCCTTCCCATCGGCGGAGCCGGCCGACGTCGGCGTGGACGAACCAGTCGAACTTCGTCGGGTAGACGCCGACGCCGCCCTTCCAGCCGAGCTCTCGGATCTCGCGCTCGAGCACGCGCGGATGGATGCCCTTCTCCGCGTCGGGCTCGATGACCCGGAAGTCGACGGCGTGCCCGAGCGAGTGCTGGCTGCTCGACGCGACGTTGTGGCCCTTCTTGCGCAGCATCTCGTTGAGCTTCGGGCTGCGATAGCCGCTGACGAGCTCGATGCGCGCGCCCGGGTGGCGGCGCGCGAGCGAACGGAGGAGCTCGAGCAGGCGTGCATCGAGCTCGATGCGCTCGCCCGTGACGCGGTCGGCGAGGAGCGCCGAGAACCGCTCGGGCGTCGGCGAGTGGTCGTCCAGCGGGACGTGCTCGCCGGTGTGCGTCTGCACCAGCGTCGCGAGGACCGGCGGCGGCGCCTCGTCGACGAGCGCGGCCGACTTGCGCGTAGCCAGGCCGCTCGAACGATGGACCGTGGCGTCGACCCCGGAAGGGGTGGCGACGAGCGCGGCTCCGAGCGCAGCGGCGACGGCTGCGGCCAGGCGGTGCATCGAGGTAGATGCTAGCGACGAACGCGCCGGGGACAAATCGGAGCAGAGCGTGGGCACCGCGTGAGGGCGCCGGACGCCAGCGACCGTGACGTCCGGCGAAGTCCTTGACGCGAGGACCCCGGAGGTTGGACGCTTCCTTGACCGGATGCCCGAAGCGCCTGCGGACGCGGAGCTTCTTCGCTCGATCTCCGAAGGAGACGTCCGCGCGATGGGGGACCTGTACGATCGCTACGCTTCGGCGCTCTTCCCGATCGCCCTGCGCATCGTCGGCGAGCGATCCGAGGCGGAGGACGTCCTGCACGACGCTTTCGTGGCCGTCAGCGAGCGCGCGGGGCAGTACGTGAAGGAGCGCGGCTCGGTGGGCGCTTGGCTCGTCGCTCTGGTGCGCAACCTCAGCATCGATCGCGCGCGCCGTCGGGAGCGGCGCGGCGCGCTCGTCCGCGACGTCCTCCCGCACGAGCCGCCGCCGTCGAACCGCGATCCCGAGCGCCTCGCGTCGGAGGCCGGCGAGCGCGCGAAGATCCGGCGAGCCCTCGAGCGGCTGCCGGTGGCGCAGCGCCAGACGCTCGAGGTGGCGTTCTTCGAAGGGCTCAGCTATCCCGAGATCGCCGCTCGCGAGAACGTGCCTCTCGGGACGATCAAATCGCGCGCGGCCCGCGCGCTCGCGGCGCTGCGCGCGGCTTTGGTCGAAGAGGGCGTGGTGCTCGAAGCAGCGTTCGGATCAGGATCAGGGAAGGTCGGATGAGCATCGAGCTCGACGAGGGGACGCTCGGGAGGCGAACGGGGGGACCCGACCTCTACTTCGCATCGGCGATACCCGAGGGCACGGTCAAGGCCATGCTCGGGATCGTCCATGGCTATGCCGATCACGGGGCTCGCTACCGTCACGTGATGGGGGCGCTCGCAGAGCACGGGATCGGCTCCGTGGCGATCGATCTCCGCGGGCACGGCCGTGCGCTCGGCCCGCGCGGCTACTGCGATCGCTTCGAGGACTTCCTCGACGACGTGCGCGAGCTACGCCGCCTCGTCGACGAGCGCGCGAAGGGCCGCTCGGGCAAGGACGGCGGTGACGCGCCGGTCTTCCTGTTTGGCCACAGCTTCGGCGGCCTCGTCGCGGCATCGAGCGTCCTCGAGAGCCCGGGCAAGCTCCGAGGCCTCGTCCTCTCGGGGCCCTTCTTCGGCCTGGCGATGGAGGTGCCGCGCGTGAAGGTCCTCGCCGGCAAGATCGCCTCCCGCGTGTACCCGCGCCTCGCGCTCCCCACGGGGCTCGCGGGCAAGGACATGACGCACGATGCGGAGAAGGCCCGTGCCTACGACGAAGACCCGCTCGTGTTCGACAAGGCGACCGCGCGCTGGTTCACGGAGACGCAAGCGGCCCAGCAGCGGGCCATCGCCGACGCCCCGAAGCTCACCATTCCGCTCTACATCGCGTTCGGCACGGCCGACCGCATCGCGAGCATGAGCGCCGCCAAGCGTTTCTTCGACGCCGCCGGCAGCTCCGACAAGACCTGGGACCCGCGCGAGGGCCTCTACCACGAGGTGCTCAACGAGCCGTCGTGGAAGGAGCTCGTGGAGGCGATCGCGCGGTGGATTGTGGCCCACGCCGGCTGAGGCCTTCGGCCTCAGCCGGCGGTCCTCGGTCCTCAGTCCTCAGCAGATCGGGGGTTGGCGCCAGCGTCTCTTGCGCTCTCGCTCCGTGCTCGGCTCGCAACAACGACGTACCCGGCCTCGTCGTGACGGCGACGGACGCCATTGGCCGCCTGCAGGCAGGCGATCGTGATCGCCGCTTCGTCTTCGTCCACCTCCTCCCGCAGTTACGCAAGGCGCTCGCGCGCGCGAGCGCCCAAAGCTGAGGACTGAGGACTGAGGACTGCTTACCGGCAGTACCCGAGATTCCGCCCGCCCGGGTAGACCTCGAACGGGTAACACTTCCGGGCGCCCGTGCAGTTGTCGTCGGAGAGGCTGCAGAGCTGGATCTCGTCGGCGGCGCAAGCGGCGGCGCAGCGCGTGCCGCCGTACTTGAACGCCTGCTTCGCGTCGCAGGCCGCCGGGATCGACTTGTTCTGGTTCGGTCCGATGTTGACCTTGTCGTCCGTGATGGACGGGTCCGTGAAGATGCAGCAGACCTGACCGTCGTCGCAGTTGTTGCTGTCTCCGCACTCCCAGGTCGTTCCCTTGCCGGGCGTCCACGTCGAGCCCTTCGCCTCGGCCTGGGCGGCGCACGCGGCCGCGCCGTTCGTTCCGCCCTTCTCGTTGCGAGGTGTCGAGGCGCAGAAGGTCGGCGGGAACTGGCCGTTGACCTGGGCGGGGTTGCAGCACGTCTCGTCGTGCGAGCAGTTGTTCCCACCGGCGCCGCCGGCGTCGCGCGGGAGGAACGCGCAGAAGAAGCCGTTCTCGTTGTTCCGGAGGCGCGGTGCTTCGCGGCAGTCCGCGTCGGCGCCCGCGTCTTTCTTCGTCGTGTCGCCGTCCTGCTCTTCCTCTTCTTCTTCCTCGTCGTCCCCGCCGCTCGAGCTCGTGTTCTTCTTCGAGCCACCGTCGCCCGTCTGGCCGGGGAGGGGCACCGTTCCGTTGTCCGTGGTGCAGGCTGCGAGCACGAGACCGACCGAAGCGAGCAAGGTGCCGGCGATGATGATGGCCAAACGACGCGTACGCTGCTGCATCACGAATCCTCCAAGCGTGCGCCCGTCCGTGGGACGCCTCTCATCCGCCGTAGCAGGGGAGAGGTCGCTGTCCTAGCACGAGATTGGCTACGCGTCCGGTCGTGCGGTGCCTCGAGCGGCCGAGAACCGAGGATTGTCGCGAAGTTCCGCGTCCGGCTCGGGTCGCTCAGTACTCGTTCTGCGCGCGGACGACGACGCGACCCGGCCCGGGCCTCATCTTCGCGCAGCACGCGAGGCGGAAGCGCGGCGGGGCGGAGCAGACCGCCTCGAGCACGTCGAGCTCCTCCTGCTCCGGGGGCAAGAGCGCGTCGGCGCCCTCGAGGACCTCGATGTGGCAGGTCGCGCAGCTCGCGCTCCGGCACGAGAACGGGATGGGCGCGCCGTGATCATCGCAGAGGTCCGCAAGCGCGCCGCCGTTCGGGGCGTTGACCGTCGTCTTCTGCGAGCCGTCGCTGGACTCGAACGTGATCTCCGGCATGCGCGCACCCTCATAGTCCGTGGACGGGCGCCCGTGCAAGTCGGCTCGGTCAGGATTCGGTCATTCGTCTGCCAGCGGACCGTCAGCCGGGCGGACGAGGCGTGCCGTCCGACGACCGCCGGGCGACGTCAGCGGCGGCGCAGGAGCAGCGCATGCTCGAGGCGAGGTCGTCGCGTGAACGCGGCCGCCGTCGGACCGTGGAAGTGCGGGCGCGCCTGCGAGGCGCGAGCGATCGGCTCGAGCCTGCCCCCGCGCTCGGCGACGCGGGTGACGATCTCGTCGGCGCGGATGGCCTCGGGGCGTTCGCCCGGGCGTCCCGCCGCCGAGTCCGCGATGAGGAGCACCAGCGGAGCCCCCGGCTTCATGACGCGGGCGAGCGAGCGAAGGAGCGTATCGAGCTCCCCCGCCCAAGCCTCGCGTGCCTCACGCGCAGAGAGGCGCACGTACTTGCGGCGCGCCCCGATCTCTCTACGCGCGAGCTTCCGCGCATCGAGGCCGAGCCAGCGCATGCGCATGTCGTGGTGCTTGAGGTAGTCGTACGTCGCGACGTACGGCGGCGACGTGATCACCGCGTCGATCGAGGCGTCTTCGACCTTCGACAGCACGTTCGCGTCGTCCTCGTAGACGCGGGCTCGCGGCGGAGGCTTCGGCAAGAGCCGGTAGAGCTCGTCGAAGCGGCGCGCGAGCTCCTCGGTCTTCTTCACGAAGAGCTTCGAGGGCCACCCCGCGGCGATGCGCTTCTCGACCGGCGCCTCGGACGTGTCGCCGCGACGGGCCGCCAGCTTGACGAGGATCGACGAGAGGACGAGCGACAGATCGGGCCGCGCCTCGGGCGGGGCCGCGGCGATCCCGGCGCGGATCCCGTCGAGCTCGAGGAGGACGTGCGGCGCGAAGCTCGCGACGTCTTCCTCCGGCAATCGCCGCGTGGCTCCGGCCTTCGCCTTCCGGCGAGCCTCCGCGAATTCGGCCACGCCGCGTGCGGCCTCGACGAGCGCACGCGTCCGCTCGGGTGAGCGAGGGAACGTCTTCGCACGCGAGAGCATCACGGCGATGGGATTCAGGTCGGAGCCGATCGCGGCGCGTCCCGCGAGCATGGCCTCCACGAGCACGGTGCCCGAGCCGCAGAACGGATCGAGGACCGTGCCGCCTTCCGGGACGAGCGCCTCCACGAGGCGGCGAACCGTGACCGGGTGCGCGCGCGCGGGGTACGCGTGGAAGCCGTGGACGTGCGCGCGATCCTCGGCCGCCTCGTCCATCGTCGGTGTCACGTCGATTGCGTGCGCGAGGATCTTCGCGCTCTCCGGGTCGCCGCTCGTCTCGATGGGGCCGCCGACGTTCGTGAGCGACCGCCGGCGCGGCAGCGCCACGGCGGGCGGCGTGTCGGTAGCGGACGGCTCGGGCTTCTTCGCGCGCGTTTCTTCGGCTCGGCGAGCAGGCTCTGCTCGCGGCGGACGCGCACGCCCTCGCGCGCGTCGACCCACGCCGCCTCGTCGCTCGCGTTTCGGAAGACCGGCGCTCACCGCGCCGGCTCCCGCCGCGCGACCACGCTCGCGCCGGCTTCGTCGGCTCCGCTCTCGTCGACCTCGTCGGGCTCCTCGTCGATGCGAACGCGCGGCGACGGGCCGACGCTGTACCGGACCTCCGCGTCGTCGTCGACGTCGACACGCGTGCGATCGTGGACGGCGAGCGACGTCAGCAGCCGATCGGCATCCGCCTCGTCGATGCCCAGGGTCTTCGCGAGCTCGCTCGCGGTGATGCCGCCCCTTCGCTTGGCCGCGTCCTCGGCGGCGGCCTGCCAGGCGCGCTCGCCGGCCTGTTTCGCACGCGCCCGCGCGGCCGCGGCGCGCGCCCGCGAACGGAGCGCGAGGAAGAGCGGAAAGGCGGCGATGGCGAAGACGATCACCTTGCCGACGACCGACGCGGGCAGGACGGCGAGCCCGATCAGCGTCGCGATCGCGGCGAGGACGGCCTGGATGAGCGTGGCCGTCGACGCCAGGCGTGCTTCGGTCCAGAGCTTCCTCTGTTCCTTCAGCGCCGCCACCGCCGTTTCGCCGCCGAGGTTGCCGGGGATGCGCGGGCCGCCGCACACCGCGCATCGGGAATGCATCCCCGTGCCCTCCACGCGGGCGGTCGCGCGGCAGTGAGGGCATCGGTTCGTCTCGCCCGATGCGTAGCCGCACCGCGAGCACGTGCCGGCGCTCGTGTCCGGCGACGACCGAACCGGATCGAACGTCGCGTGTCCGCAGGCCGGGCACGTGGAGGCAGACACGCGTGCTCCGCCTCAGGGCTTGATGATCTGCGTCCCCGGCGGCGGAACGAGCTTGAACGTGTTCTCGTCGACCGGGATGTTCACCTTCGGCTCGATGAAGTCGAAGCGGTTGCGGTTCCCTTGCGCGTCGACGATGAGGACGCGACGGACGTGGCTCGTGGCGCTGTCGACGTAGAGGAGCACCTTCGTGTACGCAGGCGTCGGCTGCTTCGGCGTGCCGACGAGGACGTTGCCGCCCGGGAACTGCATCGACGCGCCGGGGTACATCACGAAGGTGAAGGCCTCCGAGAGGCTTCCTTTTCCGGTGAGGAACGAGAGCGCCGCCGGGTACTGTGATTTGTCGACGCTCTGCTCGAAGAGCTGCTTGTTCGCCGCCTCGTACACCTTGAGGATGTTGCCGTCCGAGACGACGCGGTTGCCGGCCGGCGTTTCGTAGTCCCACGACATCTTGCCGGGCTTCGCGAACGTGACCTTGCCCTTCGACTCCTTACGGATGTTGTGCGACTTGACGTAGAACTCCTGCTTGAACGGGCTCGAGAACGACTTGGTCGAGTCGTAGAACGCCTGCACCTTCGCCAGGACCTCGTCCGTCTGCGCCTGCGGTGCCGGCTGCGGTTGAGCTGCTCCCGGCTGCGCGGACTGCGCGCTCGCGTCCGAAATCACGAAGGGTGTGGCGGCCGCGAGCAGGGCGGCGACGACGAGCTTGGCAGGACGGCGAAACATGGGGGATCTCTCCGAGATTGGGCGGGGCAGGTCGAGGTTCGTCGGGCCCTGGCAGGGACTTTTATTGGACGGGGGAACCGTCCGCAATATTGAGCGTAAGTATGCGGCGTACCAGCACGAACCGGTCTGCCTGAGCCTCGTGGGCGACGCCCGAGCGAGGAACAATCGGAGAGCACGGTTCGTTCCCCGCGCGCGCCGGGCAGGCTCAGCCCGTTCCGGCGCGGCGGGGTGGGGCAGCGGGCAGGCGCGTACCTTGGAGGTGCGTCACCGCGATGGCGAGGGCGTCGGCGGCGTCCGCCCGGGGAGCCTGCGGCAGCCCGAGCACGACGCGAATCATCTGGGCGACTTGGTTCTTGTCGGCACGCCCCGCGCCGGCGACGGTCCGTTTCACGCGCGCCGGCGCATACTCGAACGACGCGAGCCCCGCGCGTGCGCAGACGAGGAGCGCGACGCCGCGTGCGTGCCCGAGCTTCGCGGCCGCCTGCGCGTCCTTCGCGAAGAAGAGCGACTCGATGCTCGCCGCGTCGGGGCGATGGCGCTCGATGACGTCCACGAGCTCGCGCTCGATCGCGACGAGCCTCGATCCGAGGTCGCCTTCGCCTTCCACGTCGATGACTCCGTGAGCGACGTGCGAAAGGCGCGTCCCCATCCGGCGCACCACTCCCCAGCCGAAGCGGCGCGTGCCGGGATCGAGGCCGAGCACGGTGCTCACGGACTCACGAGAGGCGCGCGAGGTCTTCGTCGGAGACGTCGAAGTCAGCGTACACGTGCGCGACGTCGTCGTGGTCGTCGAGCGTCTCGACGAGGTGGAGGAGCACCTCGGCGTCCCGCCCGCTGACCGGCTTCTTCGTCTTGGGGACGTAACCGAGCTGGGACTCCTTCGTCGGGATGCCGGCCTTCTCGAGCGCGTCGAGGACGGCGTTGAGCTGATCGGGCGGCGTGGTCACGCTCCACATGTCGCCTTCGAGCGAGTAGTCCTCCGCGCCGGCGCCCACCGCGACGTCCATGAGCTGGTCCTCCGTCGCGGCCGACTTCTCGATCGAGATGAGCCCCTTGCGGTCGAACGCCCACGCGGCGGTGCCTGCTCCGCCGAGGTTGCCGTTCGACTTCTCGAAGATTTTCCGGATCTCGGCGACGGTGCGGTTGCGGTTGTCGGTCTGCGCCTCGACGAGGAACAGCGTGCCGGCCGGGCCCGTGCCCTCGTAGAGGACGTCCTCGTACGCCTCGCCTTGGATCTCGCCGGTGCCCCGCTTGATCGCGTTGCGGATCGTGTCGCCCGGCATCGACTGGGCCTTGGCGTCCGCGATGGCCTTGCGCAAGCGCGGGTTGTTCGCCGGCTCGCCTCCGCCGAGTCGAGCCGCCACCGTGATTTCCTTGATCAGCTTCGTGAAGAGCTTGCCGCGCTTGGCGTCGATCACGCCCTTCTTGTGCTTGATCGTCGCCCATTTCGAATGGCCGCTCATCGTCGTCGTCCTCGCCCGTGAAGATTGGTCGCCATACCGTAGTGAAACACCACTGTCGCTTCAATCCGGTTCGACATCGAGCCCGCGGCCGCTCGTCTCCGCGGCCGAGCGCTTTTTTCAGCGATGACGCGCCCGTTTCGACCTCCTCGGCAGCTCGGCCGAGGGCGGCGGCCGTAGTACGATCGTCCTGATGGGTGTGGGGAGCCTGCCTTGCGTGGTCGTGACGACGACCGTGCTCGTCGGCGCCTGCTCGGCTTTCGGCACCGCTTCCGGCTCCGAGCCTGTCGAGGCGGACGCAGGCGGTGATGCCCCGGACGCCGCGGTCACGACCGAGGGCGAGGGGGGCGGCGTCGGGTGTGATCGAACCGCGCCGTTCACGTCGATCCGTCCGCTGGCGGAAGTCAACACCGCCGAGCACGAGGCGTTCCCTCGCGTCTCCCCCGACGAACGCACGATCTACTTCGAGCGAAGGGAGGCCCCCGACCAGGCGCCCACCATCTTCCGGGCGACCCGCGCTCGTGTCGGCGACGATTTCGGCCCGCCCGCCCCGGTCGGGGGGACGACGAGCTGGGGAGAGCCGTTCGTGACGGCGGACGGGCTCGAGATCCTCTTCGTCCGCACGGTCGCGGTCGGGGCTGCGACCTCCAAGATTTCCAGGCCGGCCCTGTCCTACGCGCGGCGGGCGGCGGTCGACGCGCCCTTCGGCTCCGCGGCGTTGCACCCTGCCGACTCCGGCGACCACACCATCCATCGGTTCGCGCCGTTCGTCTCCTCGGACGGTACGGAGCTGTTCTTTTCGCAGACGCAAGGCGCTTCGGACGAGGACCTGTTTCGCGTCGAGCTCACCGCGAGCGGTACCGTCGCTTCGACGGAACGTCTGGCGTCACTCGCCGGCGCCGGTCGAGACACGGCGCCGGTGCTCTCGTCGGATGGGCTGACCCTCTACTTCTACTCCGAACGCCAGACCGCACCGGGCACGGGCACGATCTGGGTCGCCCATCGTGACACGCCGGGCGGGACGTTCGGGGCGCCTTCGCGGGTCGAGGATCTCGCCGTCGACGGCGCGTACACGTTCCCCGGCTCCGTGTCCGTCGACGGGTGTCGCCTCTACTTCTCCTCCAACCGGGAGGGCGGGCACGGTGACCTCTACGTGGCCGAGCGCTCGCCGCGTTGATGCAAGCCCGTCGCTCTTCGTCGAGCGTCCTGCGGCCTCCGCCGGGGGCGCGGCTGTAGTACGCTCGAAGCATGCGTGCGGTGAGGCTGCTCGGCGCGGTCGCGATGACGATCGCGGCCGTCGGCGCCTGTTCGAGCTTCGGCGATGCCTCTTCGACGGAGCCTCACGAGGCCGAGACGGACGCCGCCGTTCCGGACGCTCTGGTGAATCCTTCGGACGACGCTTCGGGGAGCGAGGACGGCGCTCCGAAAGTCGACTCCGGCGTCCCGTGCGACCGCACCGCACCGTTCACGTCGATCCGCCCACTCGAAGACGTCAACACGGCGGCCCACGAGGCGTTCCCTCGGGTCTCTCCCGACGAGCACGTGATCTACTTCGAGCGATTCGCCGGCTCGGACGCGTCTGCCATCTACCGCGCGTCGCGTGCCACGGTCGGTGGTGCTTTCGGTACGCCGACGAAGGTCGAGGGGCTGCCGGACCTTCCGAAGCAGCCGTTCGTGACGGCGGACGAGCTCGAGATCTTCTTCCTCGCGCCCTACCAGGGCCGACACGCGGTGTGGCACGCCCGGCGGAACGAGGTCACCCATCCGTTCGGTGCGGCGAAGCTGCATCCGCTCGGCGAACCGGCATTCGCGCGCTTCGCGCCGTTCCTGTCCTCGGACGGCGTGGAGCTCTTCTTCTCGCAGCACGTCACGGACGAGAACCTGCTTCGCACATGGGTCTTGCCGGACGGAGGCTTGGGAGGGATCGACTCGCTCGCGGGGATCAACAGTGGCGCGCGAGACAGCGAGCCGGCGCTCTCGCCGGATCGCCTGACCCTCTACTTCTACTCCGAGCGCGAGGCGGAGAAGGACGAGGGCTCGATTTGGGTCGCGCATCGCGCCACGCCCGATGAAATGTTCGGTAACCCCACACGTGTCGAGGAGCTCGTGTTCGACGGCTACTTCTCGTCGCCGGGCTCCGTATCCGTCGACAACTGCCGCCTCTACTTCTACTCCAACAAAGACGGGTCGAGCTACGAGCTCTACGTGGCCGAGCGCTTCCCGTGATCGCGCGCTAGGCGCGCCGGCTTCGGTCACGACCGTGCCCTGTAGTATCGTTGTCGTCGTGCGCGCGGTGGGGCTTCTGGGCGCGGTTGCAGTGGCTGCCTCGATCGTGGGCGCGTGCTCACGCGAATACGGCGCTGCCGAAGTGCTTCCGAGGAGACGGCGGCCTGCTCGGCGCGGACGTAGACGCGGCGACGACCGAAGACGCGGCTCCGCCACGAGACGTCGATGCCGCCGACGTCGGATGCGATCGGACGGCGCCGTTCACGTCGATTCGCGTCATCGACGGGGTGAATACGCCCGCCCACGAGAGCTTCCCTCGAATGTCTCTGGACGAGCGCGTCCTCTATTTCCAGCGCACCGCCTCGGATGGCCGGGCCGAGATCTTCCGCGCTACCGCCGTTCCCGCGAGGACGCCTTCGATCCTCCCGTGCGTCTGGAAGGGCTGCCGGCGAATGCGCCGCCTTGTCCGCGGACGAGCTCGAGATCATCGTCGTCGTCCAGCATCTTTCCAGTGCGGGCTCGCTCTGGCGCGCACGGCGGTCGACACCCACGGCGCCGTTCGGCGAAGTCTCGCCGTACCCGTTCATCGACGACCCCGATGCGGATCGGCAGACTCCGTTCATCTCCGCGAACGGCGCCGAGCTGTTCTTCGCACGCCTCGAGGGCTCCACGAATGCCGATCTGTACCGCGTGACGCGCGCAGCCGACGGCGGCATCGGCCCGTCCGAGCCTCTCGCTACGCTCAACACGAGCAAGATGGACTACACTCCGGTGCTCTCGCCGGATCTCCTCAGCCTCTACTTCTACTCCGAACGCCTGGCGTCAGTGGGCACGGGCTCGATCTGGGTCGCGCATCGCGATAGGCCGGACGGACCGTTTCGTGCGCCCGTGCGTGTCGAGGAGCTCGTGTTCGACGGTGCCTTCTCGGTACCGGGCTCCGTTTCCGCCGACAACTGTCGCCTGTACTTCCATTCCAACAAGGACGACGGCGGGACGGGCCACGACGTGTACGTCGCCGAACGCCTCCCACGATGACGCACGGCTCCGTCGTCCGACTCGGAACACGATCGAGGCGCGACGTATACTACGCCCATTCTCATGCGTAGCCTCTCTGGCGCGCTCGCGGTGGCAATCGTGCTCATCGGCGCCTGTTCGAGCTTCGAGAGCACTCCTTCCACGGATCCATCCGACGCAGACGCGGGCTCGGACGCTGCCGAGCCGGACGGCTCGGCGGCCGAGGACGGAGCGCCGCCGCCGGACGTCGACGCAGAGGTCAGGTGCGACCGCAACGCGCCGTTCACCTCGATCCGCCGAATCGACGGCGTGAACACCCCCGTCAACGAGCATTTCCCGCGGATCTCGCTGGACGAGCGGGTGCTCTACTTCCAGCGGTCCACCGAGAACGAGATCACCATCTACCGCGCGACTCGCCGTACTCCCGCGGACGTCTTCGATACGCCCGTGCCCGTCGAGGGGCTTCCGGAGATGGCGGCGCATCCGACCCTGAGCGCGGACGAGCTCGAGATCGTCTTCACCCAGCGCCTCAATCAGCGGTGGTGGCTTTGGCGCGCGCGGCGACCAACGCCCACGGCGCCGTTCGGAGAGGCGGAGCCGCATCCGGTGAACGATCCCATGGCGGACTCCTTCACTCCGTTTCTCAGCGTGGACGGTACCGAGCTCTATCTCGCGCGTTTCGCGGTCACGACCAACTGGGATCTGGTTCGCTCGAAGCTCGACGCAGACGGTGGCGTCGGTCCGCCGGAGGCGCTCGATACGCTGAACACGTCCGCATGGGACGGGGACCCGGTGCTCTCGCCCGACGGCCTGAGCCTCTACTTCTACTCGGAGCGTGCGCTCCCCGGCTCGGGCAAGGGCTCGATCTGGGTCGCGCATCGCGACACTCCGACGGGGCCGTTCCGGAACCCCGAACGCATCGAGGAGCTCGTCTTCGACGATGCCTATTCGTCGCCAGGCTCCGTCTCCGCCGACGGGTGCCGTCTCTACTTCTACTCGAACAAGGATCGAGCGACGACGGGGCTCGACCTCTACGTCGCCGAACGATCGCCGTGATGGTGGCTCGTCGCACACACGACGCCCGGCGTACGTTAAGCTGTTCGTGATGCGCGCCGTGAGGCTCGTCGACGTGCTCGTTCCCTGGATCGTCCTCGTCGGCGCGTGCTCGTCCTTCGACAGCTCCCCTCCTACCGCTGTCGATGCGAATCCTTCCGACGCTGGCGTTTCCGATGCGGGGACCGGCGGCCCGGACGCCGCCGTCGACGACGCGGGCGTCCGGTGCGACCGTAACGCGCCGTTCACGTCGCACCGTCCCATCGACGGGGTCAACACTCCGGAGGCCGAGGCCTATGCGCGGGTGTCCCCCGACGAGCGTGTCATCTACTTCCAGCGGAGCTTCGCAACCGATGGGCGGGTCGAGCTCTATCGGGCTTCGCGCGCCTCCAAGACGGAGGCCTTCGGGACGCCCGTCCTGCTCGCCGGGCTCCCCACGGGTGCGCGGCAGCCCTTCGTGACCGCCGACGAGCTCGAGATTCTCTTCGTCCTCAAGCTGGGAGATCCGTCGTCCCCGTTCACGCTCATGCACGCGCGTCGGAACGCGGTCACGGAGCCGTTCGGCGACGCGGCGCCGTATCCGATCACCGAAGATCCCAACGGGATCGTTCCGGACCGGCAGACGCCGTCCATCTCCGCGGACGGCTCCGAGCTGTTCTTCGCGAGCCCCTCGCAAGGCAACAACATCGATCTGTACCGCGCGATACGCACCGAGGACGGGAACTTCGGCATCCCGGAGCCCCTCGACACGCTCAACGCGAGCACGACCGACAATGTTCCGGTGCTCTCGCCCGATCGCCTGAGCCTCTACTTCTACTCCGAACGGAACCTGGGGGCCGACAAGGGCACGATCATGGTCGCACATCGCGACACGCCCACGGGGCCCTTCCGCGCTCCCGTGCGCGTCGAGGAGCTCACCTTCCCCGGCTACTTCTCGATACCGGGCTCCGTGTCCGCCGATAATTGCCGCCTCTACTTCTCTTCCAACAAGGAAGCGGAGGCGACGAGCTACGACCTCTACGTGGCGGAGCGCTCTCCGCCGTGAGGCGGACGCCTCTCAGCGCACGCGCCGGACGGTGCCGTGCCGCCTCCGTCGGACCTCTTCGCTGGCGGCGCGTACGTGCGTCCTGAGCCTCCGCCAGAGGGGTGCTTCGTCCCGCGCCGTCGCGTTCACCGCTCGCTCGTCCCGCCACGCCGGGTGGGTGCGTATTCGCTGGGCTGCCGCCGCCGCCCGAGCAAGCTCGGCGGTCGCGCGCAAGAGATCGCTGAGCTCGCCGTCCGGACGCGCGGCGCGCTCGACGTTCTCCAAGAGGAGCCGGAGCGCTCTCACCGTCGCAAGCAGGTCGTCGACGATCGACGACACCGATTCGAGCGCTCTCTTCAGTCGCCGGAACACACGCGATCCTTAGCGTGTGCTCCGCTTCGATGCTCGCGCTTCGCGAGCTCGCGGCACGTCTCCGCGCGCATCGCGCCGCTGCGACGGCTGGGTGCGCCGAACCGCCGCGCGGCGCGATCGCGTTTCGCTTCGTCAGAGATTCTTGGCCGCGGCTTCGATCTTCTCCCACATCTCGACGACGTCGTTCGCGGAGCGATACAGCTTGCTCACGACGTTCATGCCGTTCGGCGCTGCCGAGAGCGCCTGCATGAAGTCGGGGAACATGCCGATGTGCGCGATCCCGTCGGTCCGGAAGTCGAAGGTCCGATTCAGCACCCGGTGCTTCTGCAAGGGCGACGTGCCCGGCATCCCGACCCGCTGAGCGACGTCGATCGGGTAGCGCACCGGGAGCGCCGTGAACGGGATCTGGGGCGCGAGGCCGTTGATGTCGCTGCCGAGCGCGACGCCGCGGTTGCCGAGCAAGCCGAGGGCCTCTTGGTAGTCCGCCGCCCACTCCGTGACGGGATCGGTGAGCGTGTCGACGCGGAGCTCGTCGATGTTCCAGTTGTCTCCGGCGACGCCGCCGCTGAACGTCGTCCTGATGGTGAGGCTCTCGAGGTCGCTGATGCGCGTCCCCGCGGGCAGGTCGACGTAGCGCGTGACGATGGCGCCGTTGGAGATGCCGAGGCGATTGTTGATGGAGAACGAGATGGTCCGTCCGCCCTTCAGCTTCAGGACGCCTTCGGCGTTGTCGTTCCCGCCGCGGAGGTCGTCGCCTCCGGTCTTCACGGTGACGGCGATTCGAGGCACGACGGTGCTCGGGCTGCTGAGCGCGCCCGCGGGGTTGCACGTCGTCAGGGAGCTCGGGTTGGAGACGTTCTTCGTCCAGTCCTTCGTCTGACCCGTGAAGCGGACGACGGGCGCTCCGGAGGCATGAAGGACGTTCACCCATTTGCCGGCGACGCGGACGCTCGTGACGATGCGATCCATGTTCCAGTTGTCGCCGCCGATGCCGCCGCCGAAGGTCGTCCTCACGCCGACCTTGCGGAGCTGTGACAATCGAGGAGTGCCGGGCACGTCGAACATGACGACGTTCGTCGAGTCGTTGCCCCACCTCGCGCCGTTGTTGAGGGGAAACTCCTTCTTCGTGTTGTCGGCGAAGACGAGGTAGCCGAAGGCGTTGTCGTTGCCGCCGCGGAGATCGTCGCCTCCCGTGCGGATCTCGAATTTGACCTTGTCGAATGCGTCCGCCACCGTCGAGGGCGGCCGCAGGTACCAGGTCTTGCTCTTCATGCTGCCGGTGAAGCGGACGAGCGGCGTCCCGGCCTCGTGGAGCACGGGCGTGGGGTGCATCTCGCCTTCGGTGCCCAGGCCGATGACGCCTCCCAGCGCGCCGATGCGCCTCGCGTGCCCGAACGTGAGGTGGCGCTCCGTGCTCGCGCACGCGTTCTCGTTCCGGAGGCCGGTGTGCGAGTCCATGACCGGCATCCGCGCCGCCTCGGCGATCCGGAGGGCCTCTTCCGTCGCCGTCGCGCTCATGTGCGCGATGTCGACGAGCAGGCCTTCCTTCATCAGGCGGCGGAGATCCGTCTTGCCCTTCGCCGTGAGCCCGAGCGCGTTTCTGTGCCCTCTCGAGAGCAGGATGCACCCGGGCTTCGGCTGTTCGGGGCAGCACTCGTAGCCGAGCGCGCAGTACTCCGAGCGCTTCAGCGCCGACGGTAGCACGGCGTTGAAGAAGCCCATGATGCCGCCGGGATCGACGAGCTCCTGCGTGTCGGCGGAGAGTCGGCTCGAGATCTTGTCGTCACCGACGACGCGGAAGAACTCGCCGTTGACGTACTTGTTGCTCGTGTTGAACAGGTCGTCGTAGACGGCGGTGCCGCCGAAGTCGTTGTTCGTGAGGTGGATCGGGATCACCGACCGGACGCCGTGGTTCCTCGCGAGGTCGAGGATCTGATCGGCGGTGAGCTTGTCGAACTCGACTCCGAGGATGACGGCGAGCTTGTTGGCCGCGATCGCGGCGCGCGCCTCGGCGGCGCTCTTCACGACGGTCATCCACCCCGAGTTGGCCGCGGCGAGGTCCTTGATGAACTTGATCTGACGCTTGGCCGACTCGTAGTCGTAGTTGGGGTCGGGACGGCCGAGACCGACGTTCGTGAAGTTCGTCCCGTGCTTCCACAGCTTCCCGAGCAGCTGGCTGTCCGTCGTGCTCGCGACGACGAGGCGCAGCCCTCCCTCGTAGGCGCGGCGGATCCACGAGATGTGCATCGTCTGGTGGATGCGGCTGCGCGCGTTCGGCCAGGCGTCGAAGCTCGGCGCTCCGCCGCTGCCGTGGAGCGTCCCCGACTCGAGCGCGCCGACCACCTGGATGCGCGTCTGGTGTCGCACGAGATCGGCGTCGAATCCGGAGTGCTTGTCGCGCGCGCACGGCGGGAGGTCGGTGGCGATGTTCGACGTCTCGAGCTTCATCCCGGGTCGCCCCCAGAACGGTCCGCCGTTGCCGGACGCGTCGGCGCCGAACGCGAAGTGCGTCGCGGGGTGCACGTGGAGATCGGCGTAGCCCCAGAGCGGCGTCCTCTGCACGGGCGTCGGCTGGACGGGCGTCGGGACCTTCAACGTCGGCGCGGGCGTCGGGAGCTTCGGCGTCGGGGTGGGCACCGGGCGGGGCTGCGCCTGCACGGCGGCGGTGACGACGATGGAAGCGAGGACCGTGGTACGGAGGACGATGCGTCGCACGAGCTCACCTTTACTTCGAAGTATCCGTGACGTCAGCTCACCCGTTCGGGGGGCAGAGAAAGGGCTCGATCACGCTCCGCGTCGAGCGTCCGCTTCCGTTGACGTTGGCCCGATGCGGGGTTGCATCTCGGCGCCCGGGAGCGTCGCGACCCGGATCGACGCTCCGGTCCTCGTCCTCGGCGCCGGCACGTGCACGTATCCGCCGCCCACGTTCGAGGCCGAACCCATCGGTGGGGTGACGTCTACCGATCCGGTGACCTTCTGCTGCACGCGTTGAGTTCGGGCCGTCGCCAACACAACTTCGCCCGGCGGAACGAGACCGCGTCATTTCCCCTGGTCGGGGGCGGGCGGTCTCACGCGCGTGCTCGCGCGGAAGGCGTCGTCGGTGCGGTGCGCCGCGGAGACGAACGCGTCGTAGTCCTGGCGCGGGACGGTGCCCGTCGTCAGGTCGAGCGTGAAGTCTTCCTCGATCGCGTTGCCGGAAACGGAGATCTTCCGCGACGCGCGGAGGAGCGGCCCCGTCCCTTCGAACGGTCCCGGCAGGCGCGTGATGCGCGCCTTCGCCGGGAGCTCGACGCGGCGTCGGACGTGGTACTGCGTCGCGCGGTTGATCGCGAGCGCGCTCTCGCGGGCCGCCTGCGTCGCGTACGTCGAGGCGAGGGTGGTGACGAACGGGCGAGGGTAGACGTAGTGCACCGGGTCGATCCCCGGGAGCACCCACGTGCGGTTCTCGGGCTTCGAGCCTTCCACCTGCGCGTACGCGGGCGCCGTGAGGTCGGCGCGGATCGCGACCTGCCAGCTCCCCTCGCTCGACGAGAGCTCGACCCTCTCGACCGTGGCGAAGGGCACCCACCCGAGCGCGATGCCTCGGAGAGCGCGCTGCCGCTCGAGCCCGACGAGGCGCACGAGCGCCTCCGCGAGGTCCTGGGCGGCGTACCCGCGGAGGAGCACGGTGATCGTGCCCTTCGCGTTTCCTTGCTCGTCGACCGTGAGCCGGATGTCGACCTCGTCGCGTTCGGCGGCGCCGAACGCTGCGGGGATCGGGGTGATGCGGCCGTCGGGCCAGAGCGCCTGCCGCCCGCGGAGCTCGGGCGAGATCTTGCCGGCGGGCAGCGGCGGTCCGGGGACGTCCGCGTCGATCCAGACGTCGACCGGCGGCTTCGAGGGATCCGGATCGGGCACGTGTGCGACGGCGAGCGGATGCATGAAGCGGCCGAACCGCGGCGGGAACGAAGGGCTGTCCGAGAACGGCTCGTTCTCCGCGACCACGACGTCCGTCGGGATGCCGAGCTCGCGGAGGGCGTGCACGATGAGCCACGTGCGGCTGCCTTCGCGCGTCGTGAGGATCGAGCGCGCGCTCGTCTCCTGTCCCGGGCGCCCGAAGTCGAGGTCGGTGAGGATGAAGCCGGAGGCCTCCTTCACGGCCTGACCCGACGCGGCGACGACCCGCTCGACGAGCTCGCGCGAGATCGGCTTGCCGCCGCTCACCTCGCGGGCCCACGTCGTGACCTCGGGGCTGTCCGACTCGAGCGAGGCGAGCACCTCGCGGAGGCCTCGCGCGACGTCTTCCCAGGTCGTCGTCGAGAAGCTCACGGCGACGTCGCGATCCATCTTCGGCACGCTCGACTCGATGCGACGGACGCCGCGATCCTTCACGCGCCAGGTGAGGACGCGCTTGCCGCGATCGACGCGCTCCTCGGCCTTGCCCAGCATCGGATGGCTCCAGAGCGAGCTCCTGAGGCCCTGAGGGATGGAGAGCTCGATCGTCGCGTCGCGTACGGCCGTGCGCTCGGGGAGCAGGTCGGGAGTGTCGAGCCCGACGTTGCCGGTCTCGTTCGGCAAGGCCCAGCCCTCGTAGATCGCCTCCACGGCGTCGCCCGCCTCGAGCTGCGAGAGATCGGCGTGCGACTGCAGGGCGTTGGGCGTCCGATCGGGCAGGACGATGCGCCCGTCCTTCTTGAAGATGCGACGCCGGAGGATGCGGACGGAGCTCTTGCCGAAGAGGGTCGGCAACGGCGCCTGCGCGTTCGCCTCGACGTCGGTCGTGCCCATCACGCGCCGTACGTCGAAGAGGATCCAGTGCACGAGGCCCGAGGGCTCGATCTCGTAACGCTCCTCGTGCGCAAGGATCGCGGTCGCGGCGTTCGCGAGGAACGCGCCCGCGCTCGGGTCGTCGATCGCCTTCTGCGCGAGGCCGTCGAAGCGCGCGAGCGGATCGTCACCGGCGTCGCGGAGGAGCGACGGCAATGCGGCCGGGGCGTCGCGCGCCGTCGGCGCGAGCGCGAGCAGCTCCGGCACCGCGGACTTGCCCTTCGCGGCGTAGACCGACGACAGCGGCCGGTCACCGGGATTCATCGCGTCGAGGAGCTTGCGTGCGCGAGCGAGGTCTCCGGCTTCGATCGCGCTCCGCGTCGACAGCGAGAGGTAGAGCTGCGGGGTACCACCGAGCGCGCGCAGCCGCTCGAGCTCGCGCTCGGCGCCCGCGCGGTCGCCCGCGGACACGAGCGCGTCGTGGCAGGCGAGGCTCATGCGGTTCGCGATGCCGCCGCCGCACTCGAAGCGGACCGCGTCGCGTCCCGTCCGACCGAACACGACGCGATCGGTGTCGGCGAGGAGGGGCGTGTTCGCGAGCGGGCCCTTCGCTCGCTCGAATGCCGCGCGCGCGCGATCGACGAGGCGCTCGCGGCCCGCGACCTGCGCCTCGAAGGCGTCGAGCAGCGCGACCTGCGAGGTCTTCGTCTTCGCGCGGAGCGCGTCGAGATCGGCGAGCATCTCGAGGTTCGCCTCCGCGCGAGCACGGCGGGCGCCCGCGAGGACGGCGTGCTCGACGACGGCCTCCCACGACGCCGGCCACGCATCGAGCACGCGTTCGTACGCCGAGCGCGCGCGCTCGTGGGCCTTCACCTTCGGGAGATCGCGCGCGCCCCTCACGGCGCGCGCGTAGACGAGCAAGAGCTCGGGCGGTGCGTCGGAGCGTGCGACCTGCGGGGAGAGGAGGTTCTCCGCGAGGCGCGCGTCGTTGCCCGCGAGCGCGCCGAGCGCGATGGCGACGCGCTCTCCGTCCGTCCGCGGATCGGGCGGCGCGACGGGCACGATGCGGGTCACCTTGGCGCCGGCGGCCTGGCCGGGGGAGGGGGCCTGCGCGCGGAGCGGACGACCCTGCGCGTCCCATGCGGCGAGCTCGACGTGCTGGAAGTCCTGATCCATGCCGACGCGCAGGACGAGCCTCAGCGTGCCGGACGTCGACTCGATGCGCGCGAAGCGCGCCGCCGGGCGAGATCCGATCGCGTGCGGGCGCTCGACGACCTTCGTCCCGCCTGCGTGGAGCACGGCCGCCGACGGGGACCAGAACCCGACGCCGATCCAACCCGCGCTCGGGACTTGGACGTCGACGGCGACCTCGCGCACACCGAGCGCGCTCGTCTGCGCCCAGAGAGGGAGCCTGCAGCCGAAGCCCTTCACCTTCGCCGGCACGAGCTTCGGGACGAACGGGCCGGGACCGGCGATCTCGCCGGGCAACGGCTGGCCGGGACGAGCGAGGATCGCAGGCGCGCGGGCGCCGCTCACGTTGAAGTAGTCGACCGGTCCGAGGAGCGTCGCCTCGCGCGCGCAGCCCGTCGCGTCACGGAGCTCGGACGCGGCCTTCGCATCGCCGCGTCGCTCCGCGAGGGCGAGGCGCGCCCGCGCGACGAGCGCGGGGACGAACGGTCCTTCCGCACGCGCCTGCACCTCCGCGAGGCGCTCGTCGATCGTGCCGCCGGCCTTCTTCAGGACCGCGGGATCGATCCTCGCCGCGAGCGCGCTCGACGAAGAGGACTCGGCGAAGGCGTCGACGTCGCGGTGGACGAGCGCGTCGAGCGCGGCCATCGCGACGCCGACGCTCGCCGGATCGTCCGGCGAGGCCGCCGCGACCGACAGCGCCTCGACGTAGGCGCCGACTGCCTCCACGGGATCGCCGACGGCCTCCTCGCGGAACGCTTGGACGAGCGGCGTCGAAAGGTCGGACGCGCCGCGTGGAGCCTTCGCGGGCTTCCCACCGCCGCACGCCGGGGCGAGGGCGAGCAGCGCGAGCGCGGCAGCGGCTCGCGCACGTCCACACCAAGAGCGGGGATCGCGCATCACTTGGCCTCCACGAGGCGAACCTCTTTGTGCATGAGCGCGTCGACCTGCTGCACCCAGGCGCGCCAGGCCGCGTACTTCTCGACGGGGATGAGGTGCTGATCGAACACGACGCTTCGCTTGATGACGAGCACGCGCGGATCGCGCGGGTCGCGGGTGATCTCGAGGTGGGCCCTGCCGAACTCGCCGCCGTTCGCGTCGCCGCCGGGCGGGAGGTCGGCCCACGCCATCCCGGGCGGAGCGATCGCACGCACCGTGCGGTTCTGGTGGCTCGGCGCGATCCACGACGGGAGCAGCACCGGCAGCGTGCGCGTCGGCAGCGGCGCGAGCTGCGAGCCGTAGGTCGTCGCGGGCGACAGCGGCAGGACGAGATCGGTGCCCTCGCGGCGCGCCATCGCGCGCGAGCGCGCCTTGTACTTCACGAGCGCCTGTCCCTTCGGCAGGTTGCCCTGGAAGGAGACCGACTTGTCGAGATCGACGGTCGCGAGCCACGGCGACACGAGCACGTCTTCGACGTACTGCGCGCGGGCCTCCGCCTGCGAGAGGTTCGTGCGCAGGTAGAACGCGCTGTCGCCGGAGTGACGCTCCTCGCCGACGAGCTCGCCGGATCCGTCGGCGGCGAGCGAGAGCGTCCACTTCACGTCGGCGCCGTGCTCCTCGGGCGAGCTCGCCGGGAGCTCCACGATCTCGGCCGGTCCGTGATCCATGCGGAGCGCCAACCCGCGCGCGTCCATCGACGGCAGCGGGCCGATGCGCGACTGGGGGCTCGTCGCGTCGAGGTACGTGCCGCCGTCGGGCCCGGGCAGGAACGCGATGCCGTGGTCGAACATCGGCGCCGCCGCGTTCTTCGCGCGCAGGATCGACGGCTGCCCGGTGAGTCGCGTCTGCACGAGGACCTCCTGCGCCTCGATGCCGATGGCGCGCAGGAGCGTGATGAGGAGGATCGCCTTGTCGTCGCAGTCGCCTTCGCGACGCGCGAGGAGCTGCTGCGGGCGGTTCGGGAGCCACCACTCGCCGCTCACGTAGTTCACGTAGCGGATGTCGTCGGCCACGAACTCGAACAGGGCGCGGATCTTCTCGTCGCGCGTGCGCTTGCCTTTCGTGAGCTCGGCCGCGATGCGGCGGACCTCGTCGTCCGGCTCCGTGAAGCCGCGGATCGCCTCCGCGTACCACTTGCGGAAGTCCGCCCACGTCTTGAACGTGGAGCCGACGACGACCGGCACGAGCTCGGAGGTGTGCGGCGCGAGCGGCTCTTCGGGGACGACCAGCGGCTTGTCCCAGACGAGCTGCAGCACGTGCACGCCGCGCTCCTTGTCCTCCTTCTCGATGCGCTTGTAGGGGGCGAGCTTGTCGTTGAGGACGTCGACGTAGAGCGGATGGCCGGGCACCGTCTCGACGATGACCTCGTTGTAGACGAGCGGATGGCTCGCCGGTGAGCCGGCGTAGTCGAGGAAGTAGTACGGAGCGTCTCCGCGTCCGCCGACGGCCGTCCTCGTCCACTGGCGGATCGCGACCTCGATCGTGTCGCCCGCCTCGAGCTCCGGCCAGCGGATGCGCGGGCGCGCTCCGTCGTTGTGCTCCTCCACCGGGAACGCGACGCCGCCGCCTTTGCGATGGACGCGCGCGCGCAGGATCTCGGTGAGATCGCCTTCCGGCGGGATCGGCTCGAACAGCTCCTGCTGGGTGCGCGGAGGGATCACGATCTCGCGCGCGTAGTGGATGAGCTGCGACACCCGGTTGTCCGCGTGCATCCGCACGGCCCGCAGCCAGTGGAGCTCGCGGTCCGCGACGTCCGGCGCGGTGCCGGCGGGCGGTACGCCGCGGCGGCGCGCGAGGATCGTCTCGCTCTTCACGAGGTAGCGCTCGTCGTCCGTGAACGCGCCGCGCTCGCCTCGACCCGAGCCTGGCTCACCGGCGCGCAGCGCGAGCTCGGCACGGTACTTCGCCTCTCCGGGCTCGAGCTCGCGCGCGCGGCGCAGAGCGGCGAGCACGCTGCTCTGATCGGCGGGCGTCTTCGACACGACGGCGAGCTCGCGCGCGAGGCCGGCCCATGCCTCGGCACGGTTCGGGGCCCACGTGCTCAAGACGCGATAGAGCTGCGCGGCGAGCTCGTGCCCGCCCGCGTCGGAGACGTGCTTGGCGACGAGCAGCGCCTCGTCGGCGTCGTCCATGCCGCCGGCGAACGCGTCCTTCGCGGCAGCCTCGACGTCGGCGCGGCCGCGCGACGTCATCGCGTCGACGAGGATCTCGCCGCGAATGCCGCGGCGCGCGAGCTCCTGCGTCACCTCGATCCACGTGGGGACGTCGCTCGCGCGCGCCAAGGTCGCGAGCTCGAACAAGAGCGCGACCGGCACCTTCTCCTTGGCGGCGCGAAACGCGGCCGAAAGGTCGCGCATCGCCTTGATGGAGAGCGCCTCGTTGCGCAGCGCCCTGGCGATGCGCGCCGAGAGCAGGAGCGCCTCGGCGTCGGTCTTCTGGTCGATCTTCGCGCCGCGCATCGACGCGATCGCCCAGTCCGGCGTCTCGGTCTCGAGGTGCTGATCGACGAGTCGCCGGTCGACGAACGCCTTCGTGACGTGATCGCCGGCCTTCTCCGCCGCGGCACGCGCGCGGTAGAGTCGCGCGCTCTTGTTCGCGTCCGACGGCGTGATCCACGCGGCCATCGCGAGCCGATCGGCGTCGAGGTCCTTGTACTGGAGGAGCGCGTCGAGCTGTCCCGGCGCGCGCGGGCTCTTCGCGTCGTCGGCGCCCCCGGCCGTCCGTACGATGGCCGCCGCGAGCAGCGCGTCGGCCGAGCCTTTTCCCGTCGCCGTGCGCACGAGCGGCGTGACCAGCTTCGTGACGCGCGCGGTGCCCCACGGGATCTCCTCTCCCGCCTTGGGCGCGAGATCGGACGATGCGGGGAGGGCGAGCGGCGCATGCTTGTCGTCGGTGATGCGGATGCGCACGCGCCCCGCGTCGTCGAGCGCGCCGCTGCAGACCTTCGCGGCGACGATGTGCGGACCGGCGGTCGCGTCGATCTTCGCGGCGATGCGGTCGAAGCGCGCCATCTCGTGCACGTCGTCGCTCTTGCCGACGTCGACGCCGTCGAAGACGAGGCGCGCGGTGCCCGACGCCGCGAGGCGGACGATGATCGGGCGGCTCTTGTCGAGCGTGATCTTCGAGGCGAGCCAGGTGCAGCTCTCCTTCCGAGGGTGGACGAGGAGATCGAGCGGTACGCCCTTCGCCTGCGCGAACGTCGGCGGCACCGGGCGCCAGCTCACCTCGACGGTGCCCCACGAGTAGCTCGTCGTCGGATCGGCGAACGCAGCGGCGCTCTTCTTCGCCTCCGGTCCGTCGTGGGCGTCGAGGCCGCCGCCCGTGTCGCGGAACGGGCCGAGGATGGCGAGATCGGTGAGGATGCCCGCTTCGGCACGTGCCTTCTCGATGCCGGCGGTCGTGCCTTCGTCCGCCTCGTGCGCACGCGCGAGCGCGGCGGCCTCGCCTCGGATCTCGGCGCTCGTCGCGCTGCGCGCGATCTCCTTCAGCGCGGTGAGGCTCGCGCCGTGCGTCGCACGATCGGCGAGCGAGGTGATGACCGTGAGGGCGGCCATGCGACTCGCGTCGTCGTCGGAGGCGAGGGCGCGCTTCGTGTGCGCTTCGACGACGTCGTCGGCCGTCTCCGCGGTCCAACGAATCGAAGCAGGGCTCCGACCGGCACCGGCGTGACGAGCGGCGGCGCCGGCCGATGCGGCGGGCGGCTCCCCGAAGGCGGGGAGGGGGCTCGTCGACGAGGCGAGCGCAAGAATCGCGAGCAAGACCGGTGCGGGGCGCGATCGACGCGATCGAGAGGTGGCAGCCTCTCGCGCCCTTCGACCCGCGGAGTAGGGACGGAACATTGCCGGGGTACTGTAGGGGGTTTTCGAGGGTTTGGCCGGGATAGCGACATCGACCTTGCGCCTCTCGAAAGCTGAGCCAGACTGGGAGATCACGGGGTCGTACATTGAACCACACCGGATCCGAGCCGTGTCCTGAGGCAAGCGCCAACGATGGTCTGCGTGCGAGCGCGGACCGTTCGGACTCTTCGGACCTCCCGAGGTTCCTGCTCGAGGAAGACGTGTGCGACGACCGGACGGTCGCGGAGCCGTCCGCGCCGGTCGCCGGTCTGTTCCCGGGCATGGATGCGGTCGAGGTGCAGGTGCCGGAGGCCCCGCCGACCACGAAGGATCTCGACGACGAGGACGAGGAAGAGGAAGAGGAGCTCGCGACCATCCTCGATCCGATGCCCCGCAGTCGCGCGCAGCGAGCGGCGGCTCCGAGCGATGTTGCCGACGACACGTCCGACGCGACCGATCCGCCGACCATCGTGCCGACGCTCGTGCGGCCTCGCTCGAGCTCGCACGTGGCGGTCTCCGAAGAGGCGGGCCCGCGAGCGTCGGTTCGCCCGCACCCCGCGCTGCGCCCGCTCCCGCCGCCACCCGTCGAGCCGGAGCAGGAGTCGAGGCCCCTGCCGCCGCGACCCGCGCCGCCTTCCGAGCGCTCGCTGCCCATGAGCGAGCGCATCGCCCTCGGGCACGTGCAGGGCGATCTCCTCGAAGAAGACGTGCTCGAGCCGACGACGCTCTCTCGCGATGCGACGACCGCGTCCGGAGCGGAGCCGCCGACGTTGCCTCGCGGGAAATCGTCGTCGCTTCATCGCGTGGCTTTCCCTGCGCCGCAGTTCTCGCCGCCGCGCCAGCCGCAGCCGTTCGTCGTCCCCGCCTCGCCGACGACGGCGAGGATGCTCGACGAGACGCGCGTCGGCGTGATTCGCAAGCCGGCGCACCTCGTCCAGAGCTCGCCGCCGTCGGTGCCGTTCGTCAACCTGCAAGCGGCGTCGTCGAGCATCGCCCCGGTCGCCATGTCGACCGCGCTCGGTCTCGGCTCGCGCGCGGATCGCACCGCGAGCGTCCGTGAGCAGAAGCGCCCGGCGACGACCCTGGCGATGGTCGCCTACGCGATCGTCGGTCTGCTCGCGACGAGCGTGGTCGGCATCGTCGCGTTCGTCCCGGGCGTGCGTGGCGCGAGCTCCTCCGAGAAGGGACTCGTGGCGGCGACCCCGCCGCCTCCCGATCCGCCGTCGTCCGTGATCGTGGCTCCGCCGGCGCACGTACCGCCCGCGAGCCTCGACCTGCGACCGCCGATCGAGCCGGACATGACGTACGTGACCTTCCCCGCGTCGGCCGAGGGCGATCGGGTCTACGTCGACGGCCAGGTCCTCGAGACGGGCGCGGCGCCTGCGAAGATCAAGTGCGGCCCGCACACGATCAAGATCGGCTCGGCCGGCAAGCCGCGGAGCGTGAACCTCCCGTGCGGTGACGAGCTCGCGCTGACGGACTGAAACAGTCCTCAGTCCTCAGTCCTCAGCTGGGGCTCGACGCGCGACGCGACCTCCCGCCTATCCGGGTCGCTCGACACGTTCGGGCACACGTCGTCGTCCGACTCTGAAGCCAGAGCGCCGCGGGGCGTCTCGCGCGAGGTCCGGGCACTCCAGGAAGGGCCGGGCAGGGCCCGGCCTTCGCTGAGGACTGAGGTCTCGCGCGGACGCGAAGCGCTCGCGCGCTACTTCTTCGCCTTCTTGCCGTCCGACGCCTTCGCGTTCCAGCCCTTCTTCCCGTCACCCTTGAAGGCCGCGAGCTTGTTCGCGCTCGCCTTCGCAGGCGCGGGTCGCGGCTTGGCGGCGGCGTGCGCGGCCTTGGGGGCGGGCGCGCGCGTGGCGTGCGCCGGCTTGCGCGGTGCGCGCGTGGCCTTGCCGGCCTTCTTGGGCGCCGCCGCGAGGGGAGCGGCCGCGGCCTTCGCCGCCGCCGCCTTCGGCGTCGGCGCGGGCTCTGCTTCCGCGGGCGTGGCGCCGGGCTCCGCGTTCGCGGTCTGGGGCGTGCCCTCGCGCTGATCCTTCGCCAGCACGAGCATGGAGCCTTCCGTGCTCGTGATCGGCGGGGCCTCGTCGCGCGCGGGTGCGGCGGCCGACGTGTCGTCGTTCTTGGTCGGCATCGGCGCCTGGACCGCGTGCGTGGCGTGCGTGGCGGGAGATCCGAAGGTGCCCGTGAGCCACGCGCTGACGCCCGCGAACACCGCGCCGCCGACGAGCGCCACGGCCGCGACTCCCGCCAGCTTGCCGATCATCCCGCGACGGCGCGTCTCCTTCTGCTCGTGCGCGAGCACCAGCTCGCGAAGGCGAGCGGCGGGCTGCTCGAGCGTCGAGAGCGCGCGCTCCTTGTCGAGATCGAGCTTCACGACGTCGATGTCCGAGCTCCGGAGCTCGATCACGTCGCTCGCGGCGTCGACCCTCGCGGGGCTCCGGCCCAGGCGGAGCGCATCGCTCTCCGTGAAGCGGATGTCGTCGTCGCTACGGCGCGGAACGGGCTTCGGAGAGGGCTTCGGCGCAGCGACTTCGATGGCGTCCTTCGACTTGCGCGGCAGCGGCGGCGGGGTCGACGGCTTCTTCGAGCCGGGAGCCCCGATCTCGCTGGTCACCGGCATGAGGCTCTCCGACTCGAGCGTCATGGCGCTCGGCGGAGGGAGCCCGGCGACGTCCCCGAGCGTGCGCCACTGCTTGGTCCCCGCCTTCCGCACGAGGGTGTGCGCGTTGATCTCCTCGTTCTTGAAGGCAGCGTCGAGCTCGTCGAGCGTCATCAGCCGCGGCTCACCGAGCCCGTGCTGCACCTCCCAAAGCTCGCGAGAGAGGTCTTCCCACAGCTCGACGGGGGACTCTCGACGCTTCATCTGGCTCATGACTACCCTCCCGCCTCTCGCCGCGGCCCGAATGCACGACGTGGGCCGAGATCGCAGGGGCGCTGTCGGCCGGCGGAATATGACCGATGAATCGGATCGTCGCCAGCCCTGGTCGGAAGGCACGATGCTTCGGGTCCTCAGCAAAACGAGGACTCGAGACATCAGCGACGCACCCGTCGTGATGGCCCCCTTCGTCCGCTTTCCGTAACGATTTCGATGGTCCACGCGCCGCCGCCTTCCGACGTCGCGGCGCGCAGGCGGATGACGCGAGACGTCGCAGGCGACGTGCCTGCGGGCGCGTGGCTCTGAAAAAGGGCTGCTCGCCGGGGAAGCCGCCACGCAGCAGGCCGCGAGCGGACCGCCGAGAAGAGCGGACGGCATCGCCCGACGCACGCTCGAGCCCGGTGCTCGGAGTGGGAATGGCGCTCGAGCTGCCGCGCGTGCAGAACGTGCGCGAGCACGACGGCTCGCGCGCGACGAGCTCGGAGGCGAACCGATCCTCGCTCACGCCGGCTCCGCCGAGACCGAGCGCGCACCTCTCTCCAGGGCGAGCTTCGTGCACCGAGGCCGGCCGTGCGGCGCGGAGCCGGATTCGGTCTTTCGCGCGGAGCGAAAGCCGTGGTACCTCCATCGGCCCACCCACTCCCCGAGGTCGAAATCATGTCTGCCGTTCCGAATGGCCAGCCGATCACGATGGGGCCGGGCAACAAGCTTCAGGTCCCCGACAACCCGATCATCCCGTTCATCGAAGGTGACGGAACGGGCAGAGACATCTGGCGCGCGGCCGTCCGCGTCTTCGATGCGGCGGTCGAGAAGGCCTACGGCGGAAAGCGGAAGATCGCTTGGTACGAGGTCCTCGCCGGCGAGAAGGCGTTCAAGCAGACGAACAACTGGCTGCCCGACGAGACCATCGAGGCCTTCAAGAAGTACCTCGTCGGCATCAAGGGGCCGCTCACGACGCCGGTGGGCGGCGGCATCCGCTCGCTGAACGTCGCGCTCCGCCAGCTCCTGGATCTCTACGTCTGCCTCCGCCCCGTGCGCTGGTTCCAGGGCGTGCCGAGCCCGGTGAAGCGGCCGCAAGACGTCGACATGGTGATCTTCCGCGAGAACACGGAGGACATCTATGCCGGCATCGAGTGGGAGGCGAAGTCCCCCGAGGTGCAGAAGGTCCTCGCCTTCCTCGAGAAAGAGTTCCCGAAGGAGTTCAAGAAGATCCGCTTCCCGGGCTCCTCGGGCATCGGCATCAAGCCGGTGAGCATCGAGGGCACCGAGCGCCTCGTCCGCGCGGCGATCGAGTACGCCATCGCGAACAAGCGCAAGAGCGTCACGTTCGTCCACAAGGGCAACATCATGAAGTTCACCGAGGGCGCCTTCATGAGGTGGGGCTACGCCCTCGCGGAGCGCGAGTTCGGCGACAAGGTCTACACCTGGTCGCAGTGGGAGAAGACGAAGGCGGAGAAGGGCGAGGAGGCCGCGAACGCCGAGCAGAAGGCGGAGCTCGCGAAGGGCAAGATCCTCATCAAGGACGCCATCGCGGACATCACGCTCCAGCAGGTCCTCACGCGCGCGAAGGAGTTCGACGTCATCGCGACGCTGAACCTGAACGGCGACTACCTCTCCGACGCGCTCGCCGCGCAGGTCGGCGGCATCGGCATCGCGCCCGGCGGCAACATCAACTACGTCACGGGCCACGCCATCTTCGAGGCGACGCACGGCACCGCGCCGAAGTACGCCGACCTCGACAAGGTCAACCCGGGCAGCGTCGTCCTCTCCGGCGAGATGATGCTCCGCCACATGGGCTGGACCGAGGCGGCCGACCTCATCATCAAGGGCATGGACGGCGCGATCGCGAGCAAGCGCGTCACGTACGACTTCGCTCGCCTGATGGAGGGCGCGACCGAGATCAAGTGCTCGGAGTTCGGGACGAACATCATCGAGCACATGTGAGCGCGCGCGCTTCGCGCGCGAGACCTCAGACCTCAGCGAAGGCCGGGTGCTCTGCCCGGCCTTTTGCGTTCGAGGCTCCAGGCTCCAGGCTCCAGATGGGGCGTCGGGCAGACGACGTGTCTCTGTCTTCTCGAGCCGCGCCCGGGCGAGAAATGAAGTGAGCTCGGGCGAGAATTGAAGTGGGCTCGGGCGAGAATTGAAGTGGGCTCGGGCGAGAAATGAAGTGTGCTCGGGCGGGTCGATGGTCATGGGGAGGCGGGACGTGGCGTCGCGCATCGACCTCCAGCTGAGGACTGAGGACTGAGGACTGAGGACTCTCTACAGAGAACGAGGACCGAGGACCGAGGT